>JAEEGH010019927.1_pt1 | contig 14007 bp, 17 predicted proteins | sample 9134181 | NCBI WGS metagenome assembly JAEEGH01 (sample SAMN16246544, study PRJNA631951) | gut metagenome | biome: gut microbiome; feature: rumen; material: DP-attached | host: Bos | place: Iran: Karaj | collected 2018-10
ACAGAATTAAGAAAAAGGAGCGGTCTCTCACAAGAGAAATTCGGCGCAGAGATAGGTGTCAGCAGACAGGCTGTCTCAAAATGGGAGATGGCACAAACGACGCCCGACCTGAATAAGATCATGGCTATGTCGAAATTCTTCGAGGTTTCAACGGATTTTCTGTTAAACGATGATTATGACCTGAGCTTTTTAGACACCGATAGAAACACGGGTGTACAGGCATCAAAAGCAGATGCATTGACGGAAGAAACAGATACGCCCAAAGCGGGAATGGTAGAATTGAAAGAGATTCAGGATTATCTTGTGGTAAAGAAAAATGTGGCTGGCAGATTTGTGGTAGCGATATTCCTGTTTTTTATATCTCCAGTTGCCGGCATATTTATCTCGACATTTGAAGCAAAGCTATTTGTGGTCGGGTTGTTGATTCAGATTATCATGTTGATCATTGCAGCGGTTATTTTGATCATTGCATTTTGGAATTTGTCGAAATATAAGAGACTTTGGCATGAAGATTTGGAGCTGGCTTATGGCGTACACGGATTTATAGTCGAGCATCGGAAGGAATTTGAGCATACCTTTCTGGTAGGGATTATACTGGGGGTAGTATGCATACTTGCATCCGTTGTTCCCATGATGGTTGTGTCGGGCTTCACGAATACTAATGATTTCGCCATTGCTATTGGAGGCAGCATTATGCTTATGATATTTGCCTTCGGCATTTCTTGTATAACATATGTATTGACCATTAATCATGGATATAAAAGAGTTCTGAGTATCAAGTAACGATAGTAGTTTCAATTACAGTATTATTGACTATGACAAATGATGTATATAGAGGTATTGATATGGGCGAAATTGATGAGAATTATATGAAAAGATATGACACTTAAGGAATCAGTGCTTGCGGATGAAGGTATACTAAGGTCTGACTATGATATTAACCAGTAAATGCTTAAATTTCAGTTAAACATAGCAATGGGGGTTGGTTTTCTTGGCATAGAAAATCATCAGGAAAAGTGAGTGAAAATGAAACGTAAGATTGTAATAATCTCTGTAATTGTAATTATTCTTATAGTACTTTTGTCAACAATTCTATGCTTATCACAGTTTCATTTTGATTTTTCACAGGATTACAGAAGTATAGAAGGATATGAAAATATAGTTTTCAAGGATTCGTGGAGCGGTCAATGTTTCCGTTTATGTACCTGGGGATTGATTAAAACAGAAAATGACACTGAGTTTGAAGACCATCGAAACCCGGACGAATCATCTTATGAATACAGGCTCTTATCCGAGAAGACTGATGCAGAGATGTGGCAGGTTGATCAAATTGTTTCATCTCCGGACGGGAAGTATATTTTGTATGTTGAGAGGGTATACCGTGGAACCGGAGTAACTGATGATGAGGATGTGTATTTCAAAGTTTATTCGATAGAAGATGGCACGAGCACAACCATTTATTCCGGTTACAGGCAATTCCTGCTGGTTGATTGGAAATGAGTTTAGAAAACTTTCAGTTTTATGCTCTATTGGAGGAACTTTTCCGAGAATGATTGATTATCTATCAAGATATAAAGTCATAGTATTTGATTTGGGTGGCACATTGATGGAATACTCAGGAATGCCATTGAATTGGAGTGAATATTATTTTAAGGGATTCAAGACAGTAAGCGAAAACCATAATTTATTCCTAAGTGATAATGAGATACAAATATCATCGGAAATCTTAAAAGCGTTTAATCCTCGTAATACTGGAAGAGAAAATGAAATTGCCCCGGAAGTATTATTTGAACAAGCTATTTCTCATTGGCAGAATAAAGTTGATATTGAGACTGTGATTAATGATTTTTTTTCCGGTTTAGAATTGCACCCATTGATTTATGAATATTCATATAAAACAATTGATGATGTAAAACAAAACGGATGTATGACTGCTGTTCTTACTGATCTGCCTAATGGAATGCCAGATGAATTGTTTAAGAGATCTATCCCTGAACTTCTCTCACGGATAGACTTATATGTTTCATCTCAGTCATGCGGTTATAGAAAACCGAATGCCAGGGGTATTTCATATATAACGGATTATTTTGGGGTTGAAAATTCAAATCTGTTGTTAGTCGGAGATGAAGAAAAAGATCATAGAACAGCAATAAACGCCGGCTGTGATTATATGTTTATTGAGGATTATCTAAAAACGACATTCCGGAAAACCTGATAAGGGGATTGAAATGATATTGATATTTGACCTTTTCCAGACACTTGTCGAAGACATTCATATGGACTTTAATCTTGGATTAAAACCTCTTTGGGAGACATATTATAGGGATAAATGTTCCTTTGATGAAATTAAGGCTTATGGTGAAGAATTATTTGTATATATGCAGGATCTTCATAAGAAAGGCTTTGAGTTTCCTTTTGTAAATGATGAATTACCGATGTATGCAGAAAAATATGGCGGTGATGTAATTGATATGAGCATAGAAGAGGAAGCAGAGTTTTTGAGCAGGTGCAATGAAGAGAGAGTCTTTGATGGACTATCAGAGATGCTCGATGTTTTCAGGAAAGAAAAAATACCGATGTTCGTACTGTCAAATAGCGGATTCAGAGCAGGTGCACTCCGGTTAATGCTTGATTCCTATGGTATAGGCAGGTACTTTGAAAGAATATGGTCAAGCGCGGATTTTGGCAGGGTTAAGCCATCAACAGAATTCTTTGATATGGCAATTAGCGAGATACTTGATCTATATCCTGATAGCACCAAAGAGGATCTGTTGTTTGTCGGTGATACTTATGAGACGGATATAGTGGGCGCTCATAATACTGGTCTTAAGACAGCTTGGATCAATAGAAATAATGCATCTGATGTTAACGGCTTTGCTACATATCAGATTAAGGATATAACAGAACTTCGGAAAAAACATATTGTATAGAAGAACGTATTGTATTTCAGTTTTATAGACGATGACAAATCGGAGTTTATGGAGATGTATATATGAGCAAAATTCTATTTTTAACAAGCAGCCCTTTCACAGGACGGGGACTTCCTTTTAACACGGAAAACGAATTTGTCAGCCGAATGCAGAAGGCCATTCATAAGTATAATAAGGGGCTTTTTATAACTGCATCACCGGATGATTATGATGAAACAGATGGTTTTTCATTTGGAATAAAATACACGGCAGAGATTTCAGGAATGGAGTTTGAGTCTTATACAGTTTTAGATAGACGAAATCAAAACGATGCTGCGAAGTTGGTAAAGAGTAGCAATTTTATTATCTTGGGAGGAGGCCATGTTCCAACACAAAATCGATTCTTTAGCGAGATAAGGTTAAAGGAACTCCTGGAGGATTTTGATGGCGTGATTTTCGGAATTAGTGCTGGAAGCATGAATAGTGCGGAAGAAGTTTATGCACAGCCGGAGCTGGATGGTGAATCATTAGATCCTGATTATAAGCGGTTTATTACGGGATTAGGACTTACAAAAACCAAGCTCATTCCGCATTATCAAGATATAAAAGACAGATTCTTAGATGGTAAAAGACTTTTTGAAGATATTACATATCCGGATAGCATGGGTCATACTTTTATTGCAATCCCTGACGGAAGTTATCTATATTCTGAAGATGGTAAGGAAGAATTAATGGGAGAGCATTTTGTCATTAGCGATGGTGGTATTGTATGACATGCGCAAATTCAAGTTTGTCGTCCTGCTGTGATAGTACGTTTTATTGGAATTTAACTGAATAAGAATATTACAGTTTTCCCAAATAGAGATGATAAATTATGACGATAGAGTATAGGCAAGCTGCATTGGAAGATGCGGAGTTATTGATAAATATTTATAATGCTTCTTTTTATAGTGATTATTTGCGATATGGTTCGTGTCCGGGATACGGAAAGACAAAAGAAATGATGGAGGAATCAATAAGCAAATATCCGAAATACATTATTCTTTGTGATAATGAACCTGTCGGCAGTATTTCGTGCAAAAAACTGGAAAAGGGAGTATATGAGATTGGTTGTCTTTGCGTTGTTCCTGAGTATCAGGGTAAAGGAATCGGGACACAGGCGATTCAATTTGCAAAGACGTTATATGAAGATAGCGAAAAACTCACTTTAGTAACACCAATAGACAAGAAAGAGAATGTGAAGTTTTACACTGAAAAATGTGGATTTCATATAGAATCTATAGAAAGGGATGGCAATGTAGAACTTGCCAGATTTGTTATATGATACTGTTAGTTGTTGATACACAAAAGGGGTGCTTTAACGAAAGCTTATACTCGTTTGAAACTGTAAAAAATAATATAAAACTGCTGATTGATATAGCGAGAAAAAATAATATTGAAGTCGTATATGTTCAGCATGATGATGGCCCCGGATCTTACTTAGATAAAAACACAGATAATTATGAAATATATGATGAATTTACTCCCAGAGAGGGTGAAAGACATTTTGAAAAGAATGTTAACAGTGCGTTTCATCCAATGACAGGATTGACGGAATACCTGAATTCAAAGGGTGAAAAAGATATCATAGTTGTTGGTGTATCAACAGACTATTGCATGGATGCTACGATTAAAAGTGGCTTTGAAAAGGGATTCAACTTATTTGTTCCCGGATATACAAATTCAACCTATGATAATCCCTATTTCGACAAAGAAACCGCATATAAGTACTACAATGAATTTATGTGGGGAGAGCGGTATGCAAAGATAATTACGCTTGAACAGGCAATTGAACTTTTACAGTCTTAAATAGCAATAACAAATGTATAAAAAAATTACAGTTTTTCTAAATAAGGAATCAATAAACAGATTAACTTACAGTTTTATATAGCACGGAAGTAATATGAAAAAGGGAATTGTAAAAAAGATATTGAAAATCATAGTGGGAGTGCTGCTTGGAATATTAGCGATACTTGTAGCATTTTTAATTATTGTGAAAATATGGAATGAAATTGCTATGAGTCGGGAGAAGGACTTGCTTATAGATCATCCCGGTGAATTTATAGAGATAGACGGCCGAAACATGAATATTTATGTACAGGGTGATGGAGAACATACCATTGTATTTATGTCCGGTTGGGGAACAGAATCACCAATTTATGACTTCAGACCATTGTATTCTAAACTCAGCGATGATTATAAATGCGTAGTGATTGAGAAATTTGGCTATGGGTTCAGCGATGAGATTGACGGAGAAAGGGATTTTGATACTATACTGCGTCAGGACAGAGAGGCACTGGAAAAGATGGGAATAGAAGGTCCTTTCATATTGTGTCCGCATTCGCTTTCGGGACTTGAGGCTACTCTTTGGGCACAAAAATATCCGGAAGAGGTGGAAGCTATAGTAGGTCTTGATATGTCGTCCGCTAATTATGATGGACTTGCAGAAATAAAAGAAGGCTTTGCGCAAAAAACAGCAATCAATTTGAATAAAATTGTACGGTTTAGCGGTATAAATCGCTTTTTAATGTCAATCAGTGAATTTGACGCAACATACACAGATGAGGAGTTAAGGCAATATAAGGCTTTGGTTTGCAGGAATCAGGCGAATGATACTGTGTGTCGTGAAAACGATGCTATTGGTGAGGTGTGCGAAGAAATTAATGCTACTGCTTTACCAAGTACACCGACATTGCAATTCGTTTCAACTTACAATAGTAATTATGAATACTGGAAGAGCACTCACCAGGAATTGGTTGACGCTTCAACTTACGGAAAATTGATTGAACTCGATTGTGATCATTATTTACATCAGTTTGAATCTGAAAGAATTGCAGAAGAAATGAGAGATTTTATTGATGGTCTGAAATGATATTGAGTTAAATCGGAAGTTAATTAACTAAGAATATTACAGTTTTTCTAAATAAATGTACTTTTAATCGTATTGGCAAAAGGGGAGAAATAATATGATGAATCTCGTAGATTTTTTAAATTCAAAAGTGGGAACTGCACAGTTCGATTGGGAGGAAATTGAAACAGAATTAGGATTTCAATTAAACGAAGGATTAAAGAGTTTCTATTCTAGAGCATACGAACGAATAATTAGAGGAGAAATTAATTTCAAAGAAGCAGATTATATTATACCCACGGGAAATGATAAGTTTGATAAATGGTTTTCGTTCAACAAAATTAAAGGAAAAATAGAGATTAAATTAAATACAATTAAGTCGCAGGAAGATGCTCAGACCAGAATAAATAATGCATTTTATGAGTGGAAGGGTAAAAATGATTTTGGCCAGAGATTTCTTATGGGTAATTTCTATACGAAGATTGGAAACATCTTGATACTTTTTAATAACGAAACCGGTAAAGTTGAATGGATGGATTGTGAATACGGATATTTTAATGTATATGAACAAAATCCCAATGGTGTATTAGCAAATACTATGGATGAGTTTATTGAAAAATTGTCTAAAACGGCAGTTTAGTTTATAGGTTGGAAACTTTCAGTATTTCTAAATAGATGAAATGGTAAATCGGAATGAATTTTTTAAATTTAATTGTAGGAGCGTGATTGAAGATGGCTATAGATAATACTGAAGTTATAGATGGGATTGCCTATGAAGAGGAAAAACTGATACTTCAGCTATATGATCACTGGGAATTTACAGATGAAATTGAAAAGGATCATATGTTTTTGCTTCAGGACAAACTGAATTCTTATATTTGGTATGTGGATAGTGAGCAGTACAAGGAAACGTATCCAGATGTAAAACTGTCTGTTTTTGAAATACAAATTAAGTTCAAATATCATCCGTCAAATTTCTGCATCAGTTATTTACAGTATGTTAATAATAAGTTACAGGCGATACACATAAATGTAGTGTATGAATTCACAGGTGAGAATTAATCAGGAAAATTGGAAGATAATTTAGAAGGAAAAATTTGGTTTTACTTACTAATGCAAGTAAATTAACAATCGGTTTATATGCTGTTTCGGATGGGCAAGGAATTATGGATGAGTTAATTATAAATATTTGCCGGGCAACTTTTCATGATGAGCCGGCGAAGATCAAACGCTGTTCCGTTGGTTTGGCAAACTATGTATTTATTGTTGAAATAAAGGGAAGTAAATACACCGTTAGGTTAAGCGCGGAGAAGAACGCATACAACGATACGGTTCGTCTTTTGGGGAAACTCACGGAAATAGGCATCCCGGTGCCTCGGGTATTGTATTGCGGTAGCTTTGAACAATATGATTACGTCGTTTTATCTTATATTGATGGAGAAGAACTTTGGGCGGTATATAAGCAACTTACAAAAGAAGATAAAAATAATCTTGCGAAGGAAATAGTTCACTTACAGAGAGAAGTATCTCTTAGGCTTTCAGAACATGCAGAAGATTGGACGTGGCTGGATTTTGTTCATGAAATACTTGACAGGGCAAAGGTATTGATTGAAGAAAATGGTTTTTTTGAAACGGAGAAAGTGATTCGTGTAGAGAGTCAAATTCCGATATTGCAGATGTACTTTGAGAAGGTTGAACCAACGCCGTATTTAGATGACGTAACTACAAAGAATCTTTTGGTCAAGGATGGGCATATATCAGGAATTATCGACGTAGACTGGATTGGAATGGGCGACGTGTTGACTTTTGCAGCGTTGACGTATGTCGCACTCCTGAACATGGGATATGACACTGATTACGTGAGCTTTATTTTGGATGAAATGGATGCCGATGACATTCAGCGCAAGGCGTTCCTTTTTTATTCACTAATGTATTGCGTTGATTTTATGGGAGAAAGAGGAACAAAATATAAAGATAAAGTGGTTGAGGTGAATTCACAAATCATAGACAGGTTGAATGATATTTATGACTGGCTTTGGAATGAATGGAGGTCACTTTAAATCGGAATATATTTTGACATAACGTGCTACTGAGGAAAGAAAATGTCGTTGACGGAAGGATGCCTTGTGCAACAGCGGTGATCACGAGGAAATGATAAGCAGAGTAGAACATATATCGGAAAAACAACTTGAAAAGATTCGGATTCTTGTTGGCGAAGCTTTTGTTACCAATGAGCTTTTTCATAATTGGGGATCTATAGATGAGCGTCGTGAAGACGTTATGAAGTATATGGCACTATATGTGGATTACGTTTATCAAGCCGGGGAATTGTATGCCAATGAAGATTTTACCGGGTTCATCGGGCTGGAAGATTCAGAAAATGCACATAAGCTTCCTCAAGTCAGGATGCTTTTCAGAATGCTGACAAATATCCGATTCTCGAAACTTAAGAGCCTGGTTAGATTTGCAAAACAGATCGGTTCTTCAAACGCAAAGTATGCAAAGAAGCGGCATTTGGACGCTCTTATGGTCTGTGTTGATAAAGGACACCGGGGACAGGGAATCGCCTCAGAACTGGTGACATATGCCAAGAACATGTCGGATACAATGGGGATACCGCTTCTATTTGATACGGATATGAAAGAGTACGCAGAGATGTATAAGCATTTTGGCTGTGAATTGTATAATACTGTAACCGCTGATAACGGTGTGACAAGATACAGCCTGTGTTATAAAAAATAATTTTTAATAAAACATGCTATGGGAGGATAGGAAGAGATGCAACATGCTTTTGAGATGGAATATATGTACCCTGTGGATGAAAAAACATCTATAGAAATGATGCCGTATTCATCAAAGTATCAGGATGAGTACAGACAAATCTATAATGCTTGTTATCATGAAATGCGAGAGGCTCTACAGATAGAACCTTTTGATTATATACAAGATGATTCTTTCTTTGATGAAGGGATGGAAGATGTTTATATTCTTGTAGATAATGATGAAATAATCGGAAGTGTTGCTTTAAAGGGTGGCGAAATCGATGATTTAATAGTTAACCCCAAATTTCAAGGCCGTGGATATGGAAGAAAAATACTTCTTTGGGCGTTGGAAAACATTCATAGTGCCAAGGTTATACTTCATGTGGCTGAATGGAATGAAAAAGCGGTAAGATTATATAAAAATGCTGGATTTGAAATTGTTAAAACAATAGATATTTAAAGCTGAAAGAGACAAATTCCAGTTTGTCGGGATGAAGGCATAGCCTTTTATCTCGCAATTTTATAGTAGTATATAAATGAATACCAAGGAGCAGATGAATAATGGCTGAAAAAAAGAAAATATCGAAAAAGAAGATTGTTCTCATTGCGTTATTAAGCATCATTGTTTTGATGATTGCCGGGTGGTGGGCTTTCTGCGTAAAAATGTACAATGATAATTTTGATATAAGTGCAGATAGCTATGAGCCATTGATGCTACGTGTAGAAGATTTTGATAACTTGCAGTGTACAGAGTATTCTTTCACTTCTGATAAGGGACAGATGCTTGCCGGTTATCTTTATAGTAACGGAGAGAATCAACACGGAATCGTGATTATTGCTCACGGATTCGGTGGCGGTGGTCATAATTCTTATATGGATGTAGCGGATTATTTTGCGAGAAACGGATATTATGTTTTTGCATATGATGCAACTGCAATGGATAAGAGTGAAGGAGAAGGTCTGGGCGGTGTTCCACAAGGAGTGATAGATCTTGACCACGCCATATCTTTTGTGGAATCAAATAATGATATTCCCGACCTTCCGATTGTTCTTTTCGGGCATAGTTGGGGCGGATACTGTGTTAGTGCTGTTTTGACTTATCATCCGGAAGTTAAGGCTGTTATCGAGTGTTCCGGCTTTAACAGTTCACCGGATATGTTTGAATCAGGAGGCAAAGAACAAGCCGGAAGCGTTATTTATGCAATGAGGCCATTCATAAGACTTCATGAAATGTTCAGATTTGGTAAGTATGCGTCAGCTACTGCTATAGATGGGTTTGATTCTACAGATGCTGCAGTGATGATCGTACATAGTGCAGATGATAACGTGATAGGAATCGAATATGGGTTGGACAAGTATTATGAGAAATACAAGGATAATCCCCGTTTTACATTCATAAGGTTTGAAAACAGGGGGCATAATGAGATCTTTAATGATCCGGACAACACATATAAGGATGAATTCAACGCGACCTTCGATCCATGGGTTGCAACACTCGGATATGACTATCAAGCTGAAGAAAACAGAGAACGGTTCAAGGAGGATAGGGCAAACTATATCACTGAAAACCTTGATCACGAAAGATGGAGCCATAGATTGGATGAAGGATTATTTGAACAGTTTTTGGAATTTTATGAACAGGCGCTAAGATAGAATCATGCCTATAGTCGTCTTATTGATCGTACATAATATCGCAATTTTATCTTACAGTAAAATGTACCACTCGTATCTAAGAAAGGAAATCAAAGGGATAAAATGTTAAACTCTATTAGGAAACCAATGGTAGTTGTAAATATCATATTAGTTGTACTTGAGCTTATAGCACTTATCCATGACATGTACGCCTTTAAATTTGGATTATTCGAATGGTATACAGTAGACAGTAATGTTTTACAGATGATTGTGTCAGCGCTTGTTGTCATGTACTGTTATTGTGGCAAGGCAATACCTAAGGTTGTGACAATCCTGCATTTTATCACCGCTGTTGGTCTAACAGTGACTTTCCTTATTGCAGCGTTTGTACTCGCTCCAGAAGGCGGCGTAGCTTACTATTTTATTCAGAACGTGGCTCCCATAAATCATCTGATTGCACCTATATTGTCAGTGCTTTCTCTTTTGTTCTTGGAAAAGGTAGAGAAGCTTCCATTAAAGATAATACTGTACCCAGCATGTGCCACTCTTTTTTATGGCATAATGTGCCTGATACTAAATGCATTGAGAATCATGGATGGACCATATTTTTTTCTCAAAGTGTATGAGCAAACAGTAGGAACAATAGTATTGTGGTTTGTCATAATTGCTGTTTTATGTTTGGTGTTAGCATTCGTATACTACAGGGTTAAGTGGAGCGGCAAAAGATAAATTACTGAATAATTTATGCTTGATAATGCGAACAAAGCATATTTTCTTTGAATATTATGTACTACTGTGAGGAGTATGACTTATGAGCAATGTTATTTTTGACATGGCCGGTAAAGATGACATATCTGAGTTGGTTCGTTTGAGAATTGCATATATGATAGACGATTTTGGAACTATCAGTGAATATGAGCGGCAATGTATGGAGGAACAACTTCCGGGATATTTTGACAGAAGACTTGGAAAAGAACTGATCGCATTTATTGCAAGGGCAGAAGGCCGGTTGGTGGCAGCGGCATATCTGCTGATCATTGAGAAGCCGGCGAACCCGTTTTTACCCAATGGACTTGATGGAGAAGTGCTCAGTGTATATACAGAGAGTGAATACCGTGGAAAGGGCATCTGCACACAGCTGATGAAAAACATGATAGAGTTTGCGAAAGAAAACAAATTATGCCGAATAGATTTAATGGCAACAGATGAAGGCTATCCGGTCTATAAAAAGGTCGGCTTTGAAGACAGGACTCAGAAATACATAGATATGCGTTTGAAGTTGTAAGAGATGGCGCTTCCATTAACAGAAAGTTCATATTTGAGATAGAAACGCTGCAAAGTATTGATTTTGCGGCGTTTATTACACTTTGCGTTTGGGATCAAGATTTTCGGTCTGAGAGAGTCAGTTAACGTTCTGTTCATATTTTTAACTCTGGATTTTCTGTTATAATTCATAGCAGTGACAGGCATTATCTTTAAACCTAAATGAGAGAAAATGAAAAAGGGTAAGTTTGTATACAGAGATGAAAACAGTATGAAGAAGATGCAGGAGTTCTATGAGAAGACTCTTGAGTCTCTTTGTGTGCCTTATGTGGAGAATTATTTTGATACTTCATTCGGCAAAACACATTGTCTGTTGGTAGGAGATGCAGAAAAGCCGAGGATATGTACAATACATGGTGGTAACGGTATCACTACACTGAACCTGAAACTGTTCCTCCCTTTGCTGGATGAATACTGTATTATCGCACCGGATGTCATAGGAATGCCCGGAAAGAGTGATCCGTACCGGAATATTAGCAGTAAAAAGGATGAGTACGGTCTGTGGATTGAGGAAGTGCTCGACCATTACAGGGAGGATAAGATTTCGTTTGTTGTGTCCTCTTATAGTTCAGCTATGCTTCTTTCGTTTGCGAAAAGACGTCCGGAGAGAGTCACGAGTGCCTTGCTGCTCAATCCTTCAGGGATTGCCCATGGGCCGGTTCTTCCAATGATGGGCAAGATGGTTGTTCCGTTTTTGAAATATTATCTGCGCCCGACGGAAAAGACGCTTGATAACGTGATGGAGACTATGGGTGGAAAAGATGATATTTTCTGGAGAGAGTTCTTTGATCTGATGATGTCCTCATACAAGATGGAAATGAAACCGCCCAGGGAATATGTAAGAGGAGAACTGAAGATTTTTAAAGCACCGCTTCTTATTGTTGCATCGGAAAATGATATTATCTTTCCGGCAAGTAAAGTGTTTAAAAAGGCAAAGGATATATTTACGGGTCCGATTACTACAGTTGAAATAGATAGTAAGCATTTGCCGTCTGATGAAACAATGATAGGTGTATGTAAACAGACAAAAGAGTTCTTAAAGGACCAAGAAATTGTCGGTGGAATCTATGATGAACTACCGGCACCGAAGAAAAAGAAATAATAGCCTATGGAAAGACCAGATTTTGACAGTATTCAAGATTACGAGGAATTCAGTAAATACTATTGGTATCGTGATGAACTGATTAAAATATGCAGGGAACACGGCCTGAAAGCACCGAGCGGAAAGATAGAGCTGAACAAAGTAATTGAAGCATATTTCGCAGGAGAAAGAATCTTGCCGGAAAAGAAGCGGAGAAAGAAAAAGAAGCCGTTAATTGCTGAGCTTACACTCGATACCGGACTTATAGCTTGCGGTTTTACTTTCGGTAATCAGTTTAGGGAATTCTTTTCAGAACAAACAGGAGAAAAACATTTCAAATTCAATGTTGATATGGTAGCAACAGTCAAGGCGGTGAAGGAAAGAGAAGATGAATCGTTCACGCTGGGCGACTTACTGGATGTATATTACGGAAAGAAGATCTATGCGAGGTATGATAAGTCAGTGCTTCAATGGAATAAGTTTGTGAAGGATTTCTGCGCGGACGATGCAACAAAGGAGTTTGGAGAGCGTCTAAAGGCAGCTGCCATGCTATGGAAAATAGTCAGGGATTCAGATGTGGAGAAGATATACTCGAGAGAATTGCTTGAGAAATACCGGGATAGATTATAACTTTTAATATAACGTACTATGAGAAATTGGCAGGAAGAAGAAATATGAACGATTATTTGCGTGAGAGTTTCAGTTATTTTGGAATATATAAGCGACTCTTTTCAGCAAAGAAATACACATCCCCTGAGAGAGTATGTTTTGGTTCGGATAAGGAGCAGTATTTTCTGTATTATGAACCTGACAATGCCATAAGCAATAAGATCATATACTGGGTTCATGGCGGAGGATGGAACGCAGGGAATCCTAAATTCTTTGATTATGTAGGACAGCATATTTCAAAAGCCGGATACAGGATTATATCTGCAGGATACAGGCTCTCGCCAAAGCATAAGTATCCCATCCAGATTGAGGATGTATGTTCCTGCTATAACAAGGCGATAGAATTCCTGAAAGAAAAAGGAATAGATACTTCACAGATAATTGTTGTCGGACCTTCAGCCGGAGCTCATCTGACATCAATAATGTGCTATAGCAAGAAAGTACAGGAAGAGTATGACGTAGACATATCCTCAATAATTGGATTTATAGGGTTCGGAGGCCCTTATAGCTTTAGAAGCGATCAATCCAAAACTATCAGGCTGTTGCTTGGTCAGTTGTTTGAAAAGGAATATAGCAGAAAAGATGCAGAACCGGTTTCGTTAATGTCCAAAAACCATATACCGATGCTACTTATTCAGAGCAAGCATGATGGCCTCATCCAATATGAGTGCGCTGAGGATTTTGCATTACGTGCCCGAGAATTAGGCAATACCTGCGAATTATACAGTGTGGAAGACAAGAGGA
>JAEEGH010019928.1_pt1 | contig 14007 bp, 10 predicted proteins | sample 9134181 | NCBI WGS metagenome assembly JAEEGH01 (sample SAMN16246544, study PRJNA631951) | gut metagenome | biome: gut microbiome; feature: rumen; material: DP-attached | host: Bos | place: Iran: Karaj | collected 2018-10
TCAGTTTCAGCTTCTCTTCACGCACCTTGACACGGTCGGAGGCTGTTAAGGCATGCTCAATCTCGGGCATATCCTTAAACAAATAGACTTTACTATCGGTAGTTCCGTTAACAAAGCGCATCCACACCACACCGAGGCTCTCTTTGTCGAAGTTTTCAGTCACGCCTTCGAGGTTGACTTTGCGTCCCGTCTCTCGTTCCAAGGTACCGATGACAATAAGATTTCTACTCTCATCAAACCGGAAGACCATGCGGCCCAACGCGGCATTGGGAATGTTCTCATAGCGACAGCTGCCTTGCAAGTTGCCCATGGGAGAATAGACATTAAAAGAGGTGGACACAAAGTGCTTGTCCACATATTCCTTGGCGGCCACCACAAAACAATGCTCTTTCTGGAAGGCTTCTGTTTGAAACAGCACAAAACTCCCTGAGGAGGGCGTCACCACTCGGCATTGGTTGTTCGAAAGGTCATAGAAATGCAAAGCTCCGTTACCGCTTTTATTGTTGAGCGCCATCATCATCGTGCCGCCAGCAACTTCGACCGACAATGGCACCGACTTCTCAGGCCATTTGTTCCAAAAGGTCTGGTAGGTTTTTTCCTCCCGATTGAAACTCACCACAAGAAAGTCCAATGAGTCTGCAGCCTTTTTGTTGCCCTCGTTAGTAAAAAGGAAGGCAGCAAAATGCTCGTCACTGCCCGAGTCGACAAATTTAAGTTTGTCGGGCAAGGGAATCAAGTCGCTGCGGGTTTCAAAGAGGCTGCTATCGATGCAAGCAAAGTTCCATAGGCGGCGTTTGTCCTTGTCGGTCTTTTCGGTCTCATAAACTACAAGGCCACCTTTTTCATCAAACGACTGAAAATGAAAGTTTTGCTCCTTATTCCAGCGGTTTACCTCATAGCGCACGGGCTTCACCTGCTGGGCTGAGGCCCAAGTAGTTAGGAAGAGGAATGCTATGAGGAGGAGGTTTTTCAAAAGGTAGGTTTTACTTGACTCCCCCATCCCCCTCTCAGAGGGGGAGCAGCTTTTACTTTTCATGAAGCTGCTCCCCCTTCAAAGGGGATTGGGGGGATTCAAAATACTTATTACTTACTTAGAACTTCACGAACTTCGATACTGCCGTCGTGCCGTTGGCATAGCGGACGTTGATGAAGTAGACACCGTTGACAAGTTCGTTAACATCGAGTTGGGCTTCGCCAGCAGTGGCATTCATCTCGCTCACCTTGCGGCCCGTCATGTCGAAGACGCTGACTTGGGCATCGCTTTCAAGCGTAAACGACACTTGCTCGCGAGCGGGATTGGGATAGAGGCTGACTGATTGAATGTTGTTCTCATTCACTGAGGTCGTACCCTTACCTATCAACTTCACGTAGTCAATCTCCCATGAAGCAGCAGCCTCATTAGTGCTAGTGTACTTGAAAGCAAAGTGATAATGACCAGGGATGATCTCATCAATGACAAACGTTCCCGATTCCACCCACTCATAGTTACCCGTCGAAAAGTCGAAGACATCGGTGATTTCAAGCCAGGTATATTCACCAGGTTCATCTTGGCCATCGTAGTCCATGGAGACCAACACCTGAAGGTCGGGACCTTCAAACTTCTTAGCCGTACGGAAGTCAAATAGCAGTTCTTCGTATAAGCCACTTTGGATATCGATGGAGGGACTGATCAGCCAGTCTTCATTTTGGTGAGGGGCACCTTCAGCATAGCCGTTCATATTGGCGTAAGTTGTGCCTTGGTAAATGCCTTGATGCCAGCCTTGGTCGCCGTAGGCATCGTATGCCGTAAACACGCCAAGACCATCTTCAAAGTCTTCATAGAGCAAATACTCGATGTTTGCCGTAGTAGCATTTGCCATAGGATAAGGCACATCCGTCAAATAGAGGATACCAGCACCACTACCAGTATAGGGAAAAATAGCGAAATTATACGTGGTGTTGCCTTCCAAACCTCTGAAGGTCGCAGTTTGAATACCATCATTCACATTTATGGCTAATGGGCCATCAGGAACTGGCGTGCCATTGGTGGGAACAGTGATGTTACCAGTCGAGGCTAATACCAAATACCTGACATCACATGGAGCATCAATCCAGCCAAGGGTCACATCAACACCATCAACATGACTGACCGCAAAGTTGGTAGGATAGGCACATGGAGGAGTGGGCGGGACAGGAGCACCGCCAGCCTTGTAGAAACTAACGCGCGTGTCAATGTTTGAGGACTCAGCATAGCAGCTGAACAAAGGAGCGTTGTTGGAGATGTTGGGGTTGAAACGCATATTGTTGCGCTCATTTTCGCCTTGGGCCACGACCTCGGCAGTGCCATCGCCATTAAAGGTGATGCTCCATTGGCCGTTGGCATCAAGTGCGGTCTGCGTCTTCAGATGGTTACTGCTACTACTTGCAGCATACAAATAACCACCCTTGACCTCGTCAAAGAAAGTCCAAGCACCAGTGCTTCCCCCCAAAGTGAATTCAAACACATCAGTTTCGCTATTGGGGTCAGTTCCGGGTGTAACAGAAATAGCATCGTCATTTTCACTCACAACCACAGCATTACGGTTGTTCGACTTTTGATATCCCATAGCAAGGACGCCTAAGTCATCGTTATGGGCCACGATGAGATAGTTGGCTCCAGCCTCAAGACCCGAGGCGGAGGTGACCTTTGTGTAGGTCGTTTGGCCAAAGCCACTCACCGAAAGGAGCAGCATAGCCACTAATGAGAATAGAACTTTTTTCATTTCGTTAGATTTTATGTTTGACAATTAGTTGAATTTCAAAATATAGGTCGGGCCTTCGACAAGCTCAGGCACCTTCAAAGGCCGTAAGCCAAGGTCCCTGAGCACGTCGAAGGGCCGTCAATTATAGGTCAAGTGTCTCAACTTGCTCGACAGCCTTGATTTCAGGGATGACTTTCTTCATCACGGATTCGATGCCGTTTTTCAGGGTCATTTTGCTGTGGGGACAGTTGCCACAGGCACCTGTCAGTTCCACAATCACGGTGTTGTCGTCGGTGAGTTCCACGAAGTTGACATCACCACCGTCCTGCTGAAGGTAGGGACGCACTTGTTCGAGAACGTTTTTGACTTTGCGTAATATTGTTTCTCTATCCATTTCTATCAGTTGTTCAGTTGGTAGTTGTTCAGTTGTTCAGTTATGCGTTGATAATTGCATGTGCAATCTTGTCGAAAGCCTTGGTGACAGGCGAGTCAGCATCAAGGGCGAGCGGCGTACCGGTATCGCCACATTCGGCAATCTTCTCCGTAATCGGAATCTGACCCAAAAGCGGCACATCCAATTGCTCGGCAAACTGCTGACCTGTCTCCTTGCCGAAGATGTAGTATTTCTTCTCAGGCATGTCAGAAGGCGTGAAATAGGCCATGTTTTCCACCAAGCCATAAATCGGAATCTGCAAGGCTTCTTCCTTGAACATCATCGCGGCACGAAGCACATCGGCAAAAGCTACTTTCTGAGGCGTAGTCACGATGAGCGCACCCGACACATTATATTGCTGCGCCAAAGTCAGTTGGATGTCGCCTGTTCCGGGAGGCATGTCGACCACCATCCAATCCAATTCACCCCAAAGGGTGTCGTTCATCAGTTGGTTCAAAGCACTAGTGGCCATGGGTCCACGCCAAATGAGAGGACGGTCGGCATCAACGAAATAGCCTATACTCAACAACTTGATACCATATTTCTCAATCGGCAACATCACTGTCTTGCCGTCTTTCTCGAAAGCGGCAGGGCGTTCGTTTTCGGTACCAAACATCATTGGGACAGAAGGGCCGTAGATATCGGCATCTATCAAACCTACACGCTGATTGGCACGCGCCAAAGCGATGGCCAAGTTGGCCGCCACAGTCGACTTGCCGACACCACCCTTACCTGAAGCCACCGCAATGATGTGTTTCACCTTCGAAAGGGCCGTTTTCTCCTCCACCACCTTGATTTCGATGTCGATATCCTCACCGAAAACCTCGGTCAAAGTGCGCTTGGCACCATTCACCAAGATATCGTTCTTTGGGTCATTGGCATGTTCCATAACCAGGTCAAAACGGATGGAATTGTCCTTAACCATCAGGTTTTCAACCATATTCAATGCAATGATATTATCCCCCTTGGGGAAATAAATGACGTCCTTCAGGACTTCCTGTACATTTTCTTTATTTAGCATGATTTTAAACTATTATCGCTGCAAAGGTAATAAATAGTTTAGAGTTTAGGGTTTAGAGTTTAGAGTTTTTTTTTGTTTAGTGTTCAATGGTGATACGCTTGGAAATGATTCCGCTCTCCGTCTTGACACTCAGCAGATAAAGTCCTTCAGACAACTTTTGCAAATCAACAGTCGTTTGGCTATCTGCAACTTCTCTCTCTATCATACACTGACCCAATGCATTGTATATCGAAACCGAAGTCATGCCTTCAGCTTCGACCAAGACAAAGCCTTTAGCAGGATTAGGATAGACCTTCACTCGTGCCTCGTTTTCATCCATGCCTGTGGACGAATAATAGGCGTGAAGCTCAAATTCATTGGGATAGTATTTCCTATTGGCAGGCGATGAGGTGCAGTCCCAGTCACGATAATAGGCATAAAGACGATAATAGTAGTCGCCTTCCTCTGACAGTGAATTGTCCGTGAAAGTGACCGCAGTTGCATTCAACACCTTGATACGATGGTATTCGCCTTCGCCTTCTTTTCTGAAGAGATAGTAGCCCGACAAGCCGTCATTAGGCTGAGGCGCTTCCCAATTCAGCTTGACCTTGTAATTGTTGGTATACTCGAAATCCAAGTTGCGAGGCGGATAACATGGGCCTGCCGTAGCACACGACTCGTTGGAATATTCGCCGTTTTCGCCACCCTCACAGAGAACACTTACACGGTAGCAATGACCCCCCATGGCCACCGCCTCGTCCAAAAAGGCATTGCCTGAAGGAATGAGTCGATAAAGCAAATCGTCACGATAGATTTGATAGCCATAACCCGCATGCCCAACGGCATCCCAGGTGAGCAAAATGGCATCACCTTGTGCAGTGGCAACAAGATTTTCAGGCGTGTCGCAGGTCATCTCATTTCCGCAACCGTTGTTAGCCTCAAAGAAAACACCCGAAGTTATATCGTCGGAAGAACCCGAATAGGAATACACGGTCTCTCCGTTGGCATCCTTGATGACAAAAGCCATTTGGCTGACGGTTTCCTCAGGTGCCGTCCATACAAAGCTCATACGCCCCAAAGGCAACTCTGGTTCAACCTGAACTGCAGCAGAAGTGGTGGTCGTCATTCGAGTGATTTCACGGCCCGTGGCAGAACACACCGTGAGCATGCCACCTTTCCAGCCTTGAGTATCGTTAGAAGTCATAATGATACGCCAGCTGCAAGATGGGCCAACCATCACTTTCATGACATTGGCATGTTTTCCGACGCGGCCATTGGCGACAACATACACTGCATAATGGAACACATCATAGCGCGACACATCGACATCTTCGAATTCCATCATGGCACCGGGAGCCACATCGGTCAAAGTCGCAACAACTTCATTGTCACGCAACACCAAGACTTGTTCAATCACATCTATTGGAGTGCCATCAAGGGTTGTAGTGGGATTGGTCCAGTTAAGGCGCACTTTTAGGTCGGTGTCGGAAACGGGAACAGCAGTAAAATCAATGGGAGCAGAAGGTGTTTGGTTATAAACCTCAGAGGGAACAAAGTTAAACATGGCATCGGCGGGATTGGTGTAGGGCGCATCGTCGATGAGATACCAACCATCGGAGCCTCCACCCCAACCTAAGTTAAAGTGGAAGTAATCGTTGTCGTCGTATCCGTCGCACACAAAGGCGTGACAACCACCGTTGTCGCAGCCCCCGTAATACATCGGCCAGCCCATGTCGAACTGTTCGCGCACCATGGTCTTCCAGGTTTCGGTCTCAAAGTCGTTGCGTCTGAGTTGCACATTGGAATCACTATAGTCGAAATAGGTATGCATAGCGCCCGGAATAGGGCCTGAGCCACCGCCGCTACCATCGGGACCGTAACCCATATCAATGGTCACGCCGCAATGGAAGCACAGAGTGCCAGTGGCTATTTTTTCAGCCTCTGTAGAGTTGTTGTCCAGCACATTGGGCATGTTGTCCCAGTCATATGTGGTGTTGCCGAAGTCGGCACAAATCTGACCGTAAGTCTCATGAGTGTAACAATGGCTGCCGATGCCTTGGGCGGGATTGGCCCAAAAACGCATCAGCTGCGACATGGCTGTGGCAAGACAGCCCACGATGGCATGGCCACCCGAGCCAGCGGGATCTTCTGGACAACAGTAGTTGTACGGATAAGTCTGATTCCATTTGGTTTGGCAGAAATAGCCCGTACCACGACCTTTAACGCTCGACATGAGCCGGCCATGCTGAAGCACGGAGTTCCATTCCGCTGCCACATCGGGAGTGGCAACGGCCTGATGCAGTTGTAACATGCACTCCGCAACGCCGTCCAAATAATAGGCAAACGCAGGCGGAATATTCGAGGCATCAAAAGCCGACTCGTCGGAGTAGCCGATGACAGGACGATGCGCATCATCGCCCGCAATGATGACAAAGCTATGATCGTTGAGGTTGAACACATAATACGCCTCGTTCTGACCCGCAAATACGAGTTGCGGCATAGCACGCTCCATGGAGAATTGCGCCGTTGCGAATTTCTGAGCCGCCGTCAAGGCAAGACTGTGGTCGATAGGTTTGGCTTGAAGGCTTATCACATTGATAGTCAATACAAAAAGTAGTAGAAAGAGCTTTCTCATATTCAATGAATTGGAATAACTGCCTGCAAATGTAGCATTATTCTTTCAAAAAAGCCTCCACTACTGTATTAAATGCCTCATAATTCTTGTTCGCCACAAAATGGTCGCCCTCAAGGATGGAAAGTTGCGCATTGGGTAAACTGTTGTAAATTAGCCTCGTATGCTTGTCTTTAATCATATCCTTCGTACCCGCCACAACTAGTATGGGCATCGTAAGTCGAGCCAATTCGGAAGGTTCAATGTGTGGCTCATTGACCATTAAGCCGAGCATCTCGGCATTTTTTTTGGCTTCCTCGGACTTCTTCGCAAACATCTTTGCAATACGATAACCGACTTCGATAGGCCATTGGTAGCGCGCTTTCACTCCTGAAGGGAAAAGATTGGCTCCGTCAACGATCATTTTATCGACCCTTTCTGGGTATTTCAGCGCAAAGGTCAAAGCAATGTTACCACCATCGGAAAAGCCCAATAGAATGGCTTTTCCGATGGCTTTTTCGTCCATAAAGTCGTGCAAATCCTCGGCAAACTGTACAATGGAGAAAGGCTTCTCTCCTCTCGGCGACTGTCCATGACCACGTGTGTCAATGGCTAAAACGCGATAATCTTTTGCAAAACAGGGTATCTGATGCTCAAAATAATCGCAGTTCTCTCCATTGCCATGGAGCAGGATGAGTGGCTTGCCTTGGCCTTGTTCGATGTAGTGGAGTTGGATGTCTGACATATCTTTTATATCGGCCCTTCGACAGGCTCAGGGATCTTAATTGTATAATGCCAAAAGACATTGAGCTTGTCGAAACGCCAGTTTTTTAGGTTTTGTTATTTAAGAATAAGGCGCGTTCTTCTTCGGAGAATTTCTCAATTGCATACCTTAACATCGTGCGCGGCATGGATTTGTATCGTGTTGATAGCCAATCTTTCAGCCGTTGCTCATCACGTTTACCCGCCTCGCGCAAGAGCCAGCCGACAGCCTTTTGCAAGAGGTCGTGCAAAGGCTGAGCCTTGGCCAAAAAGATGTCAGCAATAGCGTAAGTGTCATCCAACTGATCGTGACGGATGAACTGCATTGTGCTGACCATCCCGATGCGCTGCTCCCAAATCGTTTTGCCATCGCGGGCAAGGTCATAGAGCAAAGTCCTGTCTTTGTCCAAGAGCCATGTGCCAAGCAGTTCGTAACATGACAGGTCGACCAAGTCCCAATTATTAATGTATTGCGCGTGCAAGAGGTAGAAATCGATGCATTGTTGTTGCAAAGCCTTGTCTTTCTTGGCATGCTTGAAGATTTGCACCAAGGTCTGTAGTGCGGCGAGGCGCATCTCATGGTATTCGGAGGCGATGCAGACTTCCAAATTTTCGAAAGAGGTCTTTTGCCAGCATTGTTTCACCACTTCGCGCGTCACGGGCACTTTGATGCCCAAAAACTTATCGCCTTCGCCGTATTGACCTTTCCCTGTCTTGAAAAAGCGCGACAGGCCTTCAACCTGATTTGGATCCTGTTTGGCGAGAATACTATCATATAAGGTATTCATACGCTTTTCTCCTTTTTGATACCTAACACACACCAACGAATGAAGGGTATCCGCTTGATGATTTCATTCAACGCGAAAGGAATCGTCATCACCGCCACAAACAAAATGGCATACATCATCCAAGGTGCCAACGAAGTATATTGCTTCATCATATAACCCACTGCGGCAATCACCAGATAATGAAGGATATATACACCATAGCTGGAACGCGTCATATAACCTGCAAAAGCGCCAGTTCTGTCAAAGCGTGCCTTGAACCAAGCCATCATCGCCAAGCACATCAACCAACCATAGAGACAATTGAGCGGACTGCCCAGATACTGAGGGGAGGTGTTGTCCTGACCAAAGGTGGTAACAATCAGTACAGTACCAGCAACAACTGCACAAGCCAACAACGGAATCCAAGCCTTTTGTAGCTTTTCTAGCACCTCATCGTGCGAGAACACAAAATAACCCATCAGGAAAGGCACCAGATAGAAGAGTGGCTTATACAAGTTCAAGAGGCCGTCCAAGCTCTCGGGGCGGGGATTCTTGATGAGCGTCTGCTCCCCTGCCCAAAACAGCAAACCCAGCAGGATGACGACTACAAGATTGGCCTTTCCGCACCAATTCCAGATTTTGTCTTTTCTGTCTATCACACGCACCAATAGCAACACAAGACACAGCAGCCACAGCACTTGGATGAACCACAGCGGTCCGATGCCACTAAAAGCCATAATGAAATACTTTGCTATAGCTGGCACGCCATCAAACACACCCTGCCTTGCAGCCACAACGGTATTGAAATAACCGACCATCCAATGGAACACGAGAAGACCGATGGTGCCTGGCACCAATAATTTACGGGTGCGGGCTTTGAACCACTCCCCTGCCGACTGCTTTTGCAGTGCGTAGCGGGAACTGATGCCTGCCAACAAAAACAGAAGCGGCATGAACCAAGGATAAAGAATATACATGATGACATCCTGATATTGCTTATACTCCGGATATTCGCCGAAACCGCCAATGCCACCAAAGACACCTTTGTTGTTATAGAAATAAAAGACATGGTAGAACAGCACCAAAAGCACCGTCACCCAACGCAAGTTGTCAATCCAATGCTTTCTCATTTGGGAAGGCCCTCCATCGCCTGGTCGATAGCTGCTTGGAAGATTTCCGTTTTCAAAAGTGCCATTCCTCTTTGGTCGCCTAGTACCAAAAGACTGTCACCAGCCTTGATGTCGTACACCTCTCGGGCTTCCTTTGGGATGACAATCTGTCCCCGATCGCCCACCTTCACTACGCCAAAAATGTATTTTCCATTTTCTGCTTCCATGATGATTTGATTTTGATGATTAGTATGATTTTTCATATTTTGCTGCAAAAGTATGATTAATTTTCTTATCTTGTATCTTTTCCCGCAAAAAAATTTACGCTTGGACTTCCGCAAATCCACTTCTTGTGATTGTTTTTATTATTTTTGCACCCAATTATTATCATTTAAAATGTTCAAAATGAAAAAACTATCCTTATTCCTTATCCTGGCCTTAAGCGGTTTGTTCGCTTTTGCCCAGAACGGCCATATTGACTTGCGCAGCATTTCTTCGGCCGAAATCACGCATAGTGACTTTACCTCGTTGCGCGCCACCTTCAACTATGGCTCCATTGAGAGTATCGAAGTACCCACCGAAAGAGGTACCTTCTCAGAAATCGCCATTGAAGGCACTTACGCATCAGGCGAAATCGGCACTCCCGAACTGCCCGCCTCACACCAGTTGTTGGCCGTGCCTTTCGGTGCCACGCCTAGCGTCAACGTAATCAGTTTCACCGCTACAGATTACCACCTCTCTGACTACGGCATTCGCACCCTCATTCCGCATCAGCCTTCTGTCCGTAAGGACCAGAACCTTGACGAGGTCGAGTTTGTGTACAACCCTGCAGCCTATCAGACCCGCAGCCTCGCCACGATGCCTGAAGCCACGATTGAAGTGCAAGGCACCATGCGCGGTATTCGCATCGGCTCGCTGGTCATCAACCCCGTGAGCTATAACCCGGCTTCCAACATCTTGCGCGTGTTCAACAACATCGAAGTGGAAATCAACTTCGATGGTGCCGACCGTGCCGAGACTGAGCGCATGCTGTTGAACACCTACAGCCCGTATTTCGACATCGTCTACAAGCAGATGTTCAACTACCGTCAAATCATGGATGTTTATTCCGACCATCCCGATCTGATGGCTTATCCTGTCCACATGATTGTCGTCACACCCGAAAACTACATCTCCGCATTGCAGCCATGGATTAATTGGAAAATCCAAAAAGGCTTTGATGTAAATGTGGTAACCACAGCCCAAGCCGGTAGTACCTTTACCGCCATTCAGTCTTACGTGCAGAACCTCTACAATACAGGTGTCAGCCAAAGTGCTACACCTACCTTCCTTGTCCTTGTGGGCGACACGGGACAAATCCCCGGAAGAACCAGTGGTAATGCCACAGGCAAAGTGACTGACTTGTATTATGGCTCCGTCGACAACGACTATTTCCCGGATATGTTCTACAGCCGTATGTCAGCCGAAAACACCAACCAGGTTACCGCAATCGTCAATAAGATTTTGCAATATGAGCAATACACCATGCCCGACCCGAGCTACCTGAGCAACGTGACCCTCATCGCTGGATGGGATAGTTATTGGAATGCCCGTATCGGTCGACCCACCATCAACTACGCTACCACCTATTATTATAATACCGCCCATGGCTTCAATCAGGTGAACGCTTACCTCCAACAAGGCCAATATACGGGTTGTTATAACACCCTGAACACAGGCGTAGGTTTCGTCAACTATACGGCTCACGGCGAAGAGACCAGCTGGTCCGAACCATATTTTTCGGTTTCCAACGTCAACGCGCTGACTAACACCAACAAATATTTCTTGGCCATGGGCAACTGCTGTCTGACAGGTAACTTCGGCCACAGCCAGCCCTGCTTCGGTGAGGCCATGCTTCGTGGCGAGAACAAAGCCGCCTATTCCTACATCGGTTCTTGCCCAGTGACCTATTGGTACGAGGATTATTACTTCGGCGTAGGTGCTACCAACGTCTTTAACCAAACACCTACATTGACAAATACCGCCACTGGTGTTTATGACGGCATTTGGATGGATGAAACCTACAACACCGTATCATCCATCGTCTTCCTAGGCAACCTGGCAGTTTGTTATGCCAGCACAGGTGGTTACCAAACCAGCTCCAACCCGACTTATTACTGGCAAGCTTACCACGTGCTCGGTGATGGTTCCATTATGCCTTACCGTGTGAATCCAACCCCTAACACGGTCAGCCACGCCTCCTCCATTCCTTCGGGTTCAAGCAACTTCGCTGTGAATGCACAAGCTGGTTCATACGTCGGTATTTCTCAGAACAACGTACTGAAAGGTGCTGCTTTGGTGCCTGCCTCGGGTACGGTCAACGTACAGGTTAACGGAATCACTTCGGGGCAACCCGTGAAAATTGTGGTTACCAAGCCTCAGCGCCAGCCTTACATCCAAGACATTACTGTAGGCGGTGGCGGCGGCACCACATACACTGTTGCCGTTTCGGCCAATCCCACCAATGGTGGTAATGTCACAGGCGGCGGCACCTACAATCAAGGTCAGTCCTGCACTGTTACTGCTACCGCCAACAGCAGTTTCACTTTCACCAATTGGACGGAAAACGGAAGTGTGGTTTCAACCCAAGCCAGCTACACCTTCGTTGTCAACAGCAACCGTAACCTGGTCGCCAACTTCCAAGCACAGACACAAAACTACAACATCACTGTATCGGCCAACCCGACCAACGGTGGTAGCGTCACAGGAGGTGGCAGCTACAGCCAAGGCGCAAGCTGCACTGTGCATGCTACGGCCAACAGCGGCTTTACCTTCACCAACTGGACTGAAAACGGCAGTGTGGTTTCAACACAAGCCAATTACACCTTCACGGTGAATGGTAACCGCACTTTGGTGGCCAACTTCCAAGCACAACCTCAGAACTACACCATCACCGTGTCTGCCAATCCGACCAACGCCGGTACTGTTTCAGGTGGCGGAACCTTCCAACAAGGTCAGACCTGCACTGTGCATGCCACTCCAGCCACTGGCTACACTTTTGTAAGATGGACTGAGAATGGCAACCAAGTCTCCACCAATGCCAATTACTCTTTCACCGTTACGAGCAACCGTAACTTGGTGGCTCATTTCCAAGGCCAAAGCTATTACATCGCCACTTCCTCCAACCCGAGCAATGGTGGCACCACCAGTGGTAACGGCCTCTATCACTTTGGAGAAACCTGCACTGTAACAGCAACGCCTACTACAGGATACGAGTTCGTTAATTGGACGGACAATGGCAGTGTCGCTTCTACTGAAGCTGCCTATTCCTTCACCGTCGAGAGTGGACGTAACTTGGTGGCCAACTTCGCCGTGCAAACCTTCCAAATCACAGCCACAGTCGAGCCCGCTGAAGGTGGCACTGCAATTGGAGGCGGCACCTACAACTATGGCGACATGGTCACTATAGAGGTGGACACCAACGAAGACTGGGCCTTCCTGAACTGGACGGAAAACGGCAGTGTCGTTTCGGAAGAAAAATCCTTTACCTTCACTGCATTAGAGAATCGCCATTTTGTAGCCAACCTTGAATACACCGAAGGCGTCGGCGAACAATCAGCCAACTCGGTGATTATCTACCCCAACCCCGTCAATGACAAGTTGACTGTTGAGGCGCAAGAGACCATTGGCACAGTGGAAATCTACAACCTCATGGGTGCGATGGTTTACAGCCAAAAGAACTGCGGAAACAAGGTGGAGATCAACACCGCTGACCTGCAAAGCGGCATCTATTTCATCCGTCTGACGAACGACAAGGTTTCTGAAACCAGAAGATTTGTAAAGGAATAATACAAATTACATTACTTCGAAACCGACCGTCTATAGATTCCCAGGGGAATGACATAGACGGTCGGTTTCTTTATGCTTGAACCGTATACAATGACCGTTTATTCTACCCAATAAACATAGTTGTCCTTGCGTGGCGCAGCCTCGGGATAATCGCCCTTCACATAGCCCAATACGCAATTGCCGATACCGACATATTTTTCAGGAATACCGAGCTCTTTCAAGATTTCCTTGCCTTCATCGATCATGAACACCTCGCGAGCACGATGCACCCAGCAACAGCCAAGTCCTTTGGCATGAGCCGCATTGAGCAAGTTACCCATCACGAGGGCACCATCCTCTTTCCAAGTGAAGACCGTGCTGTCGGCCAAGACCACCAGCACCACTGGAGCACCGAAGAAAGGGTCGAAGTCATCCCTACCGATGACAACAGAATTGAGTCGACTCAACTTGTCACGCACCTCACGGTTGGTGACGGCAAGGATGATGGCACTTTGACGGTTTTTGCCTGAAGGAGCATACATGCCCGCCTGACAAATCTCTTCAATCATCTCTTTAGGTGGCATCTCGTCGGTATAGCTGCGCACGCTGCGGCGTGTCATCAAGTCATGAAGGGTAGTTTCCATACTTCTATGTTATTGAGCTTGTTGAAATCGTGAGATTCGGCGTTGTTAAATAATCTTCTTTTGAGGCGGCAAAGGTACACATTATTTTTGCAATTTTGCAGCCCGAAATTGGAATTAGATGCAAAAAGTCAAAAGTTACGTCTTGCCCATCGCC
>JAEEGH010019931.1_pt1 | contig 14006 bp, 13 predicted proteins | sample 9134181 | NCBI WGS metagenome assembly JAEEGH01 (sample SAMN16246544, study PRJNA631951) | gut metagenome | biome: gut microbiome; feature: rumen; material: DP-attached | host: Bos | place: Iran: Karaj | collected 2018-10
GGTGGTCTTTCATGTGCAGCTTGTATCTGGTTCGATTATAAAGTTTACAACAGACCGCTCGAAGAAGTTTCGGCAATGCTTGTAGGTCTTCTTTCAGGCTCGCTCACTTCTACTCCAGCCTTCTCTGCTGCAAAAGCAACTGTAATTGATTCAAACCTTTTTACTGCTGATCAGCTCGAAGACATTGTTGCAGTAGGACACGGAATTGCTTACTTGTTTGGTGTAATTGGAGTTGTTCTTTTTGTTCAGCTTGTACCAAAGTTCGAAAAAGCAGATATGGATCTTGAACGCCAGAAGCTTTCTGAATCTGCACCAGAAGCACCTTCAAAGCTTGATGGTTCAGAAATGGAGCTTGATCCTCTTGGCTTCTGTACCTTCTCTGTAGTTGCAATTCTTGGAATCTTAGTTGGTTCATTTAAGTTCGGAAACTTCTCTCTTACAACAACAGGCGGATGTCTTATTCTTGCACTTGTATTCGGACACTTCCAGAAAATCGGTAAGGTTCGTATCCTTCCACAGGCTGGAACACTTCAGGTATTCCGTGAGCTTGGTCTTATGTTGTTCTTGATTGGTGCCGGTGTTGCAGGTGGTGCTAGCTTTGTTAAGTACTTTGAATGGGTATACTTCATCTACGGAATTATCATGACTTTGCTTCCAATGATTATTGGATTCATCTTTGCAAAGTATGTTCTCAAACTCAACCTTTTGAACAACCTTGGTTCTATCTGTGGTGGTATGACTTCTACTCCAGCTCTTGGAACTTTGATTGGAACAGCCAAGACAGAAAAGGTAGCTGGTGCATATGCATCTACTTACCCTATTGCACTTGTTGCAGTAGTAATTGTTTCTCAGTTGTTGATTATTTTCTTCAGATAATTTTACGAGGCCTTAACCGGCCTCTGACTAATCCTTCTGCTTGTTTGCAAATGTCGAACAAGATGGAAGGAATACAATTTCAATATCACCTGTAGGACCGTTACGCTGCTTTGCCAGAATAATCTTTGCATCCTGAACAGGTTTTTCTTCATCTCTTTTTCTTTCCCTATCAATAAACATTACAACGTCAGCATCCTGTTCAACAGAACCTGAACCACGAAGCTGTGCAAGGTTTGGTTCATGACCTTCTGCATCACGCGATACCTGACAAAGTGCAACAACAGGAATAGCAAGCTCACGGGCAAGAGCCTTAAGAGATTTTGAAATTTCTGAAACCTGTTCAAAAACCTGAGCGTTTGGATTTTCTGTAGTAATAAGACCAATATAGTCAATAAAGATAATTTTTACGTCGTGATTTTTTACCATACGTCGTGCCATGGCGCGTAAATCAAGCAAACGCATATTTGGTGTATCTACTGTATATAAAGGAGCTTTGAACCAGTTGCTGGCAGCATCCTGAATTTTCATAAAATCGGCTTTTTGAAGCATACCGGAACGCATTCTTCCCATATCAACATGTGATGTCATTGAAAGAAGACGCATACCAATTGATTCATAAGGCATTTCCAAAGAGAAGAATCCGCAAGGAATTCCCTTTTCAAGTGCAATATGACTCATCATAGAAAGAGCAAGCGCTGTTTTACCAATAGAAGGACGTGCACCAATAATAATAAGCTCGGAATTCTGGAAGCCAGAAGTCATCATATCAAGCTTGCCGAAGCCAGATGGTACACCAGTAAATGATGTTTTCTGCTTATAGCGGTTATCAATAATTGTAATATCTTCCTTTACAATTTCCTGCATATTATAGATTTTTGTAGTTTCATTTCGCTGTGAAAGTGCAAAGATCTTTTTTTCTGCTTCATCAAGAAGATGCTTACTGTCTTCCTGACCGCGTTCAAAGGCCATTGTTCGTAATTCTGTAGCAATTTTTATTAATTCGCGTCTTGTAGAACAATCAAGAACAATATCGGTATAGTGTTCAATATTTAATGCAGATGGAACAAGCTCTGTCAATGAAGCAATGTAACCCGCCCCTCCAGCCTGTTCAAGCTTTCCTTCTTTTGTAAGCTCATCTACAAGCGAAAGAGTATCACCGCGTACACTGTCTGTATAAAGCTTTAAAAGTGCACCGTAAACAATCTGATTTTGAATGGAATAGAATCTATCTGGACTGAGCTTTGAAACAATTTCGGCCATTGCATTCCAGTCTACAAGAATTGCACCTAATACGGCCTGTTCTGCCTCTATATTGTGTGGGGGTGTTTTTGATTCAAGTTCTGTTCTAGATAGTTCCATTTTTACATCTCCAATTTATTTTTTAGATAAAAAAAAGCGGTATATTTAAGGATACCGCTTTTTCAAGATAAATCTAGTATGATTATCTTTTTTTCATTGAATAAAAGTATTTTTTATTCAGCAGCTGGTGTTTCAGCAGGAGCAGCAGCTTCTTCTGTTGCTGCTTCAGCAGCAGGTGCAGCTTCAACTGGAGCTTCATTCTTTGGAGCTCTGTTCTTAGCTGGTTTTGCTGGCTTTTCTTCTGTAGCTTCAACGTTCTGAGCCTTTACAGCTACATGTACTTCTGCTGTCTGTGATTCATAAAGTTTAATGATAACTTTGAATGTACCAACAGATTTGATTGCAGCACCTGGAAGTTCGATGCGTTTGCGTTCAATTTCAAAGCCCTGTTTAGCAAGTGCTTCAGCAACAACGTGAGCAGAAACTGCTCCATAAAGCTTACCATTTGCTCCAGCTGGCATAACAACTTCAAGAGTAAGTGCTTCAAGCTTATCTTTGAGGCTTGCAGAATCCTTTCTCTTCTGTTCCTTGCGTGCTTCAATTTCTGCCTTGCGTGATTCAAAATAAGCAACAGTTGCTTCATTGTAAGGTACAGCAAGGTTACGTGGAAGAAGGAAGTTACGAGCATAACCGTTAGCTACGTTTTTTACGTCGCCTTCTTCACCCAATGATTTAACGTCTACGTTAAGAATTACTTTCATTTGTTTCCTCAAGCTCCTGTATTTTTTTTAAGTAATAATTCGGAGTATAAATTATTACATTCAGGCCCTTCGACAAGCTCAGGGACCACGAAATTAGTCTGCAACGAATGGCAAAAGGCTGATTGAGCGAGCTCTCTTGATTGCCTTTGCAACTTCGCGCTGGTGCTTTGCACATGTACCAGTAATGCGGCGTGGAAGAATCTTACCACGTTCTGTCATATAGCGGCGGAGTGCATCTGCATCCTTGTAATCGATTTTTGCTTTGTTAGCGCAGAAACGGCAAACCTTCTTGCGGAAGTATGTCTTTGCCTTTGAGCGTCCATCACGGTCATCTTCACGACCTTCATTTTCTGCTGTCACTTCGTTCATCTGAGCTTCCTGTGACATCATATCCTGTTTTTCTTCCATTTCCTGATTTTCTTCAGACATATTTTAATTCTCCTGTGTTTTGATTAGAAAGGAATATCTTCCGGGAAGTCGCTTCCGGTATCACCATAAGAATCTGATGAGTAACCGCCAGAAAAGCCTCCAGAGGCCTGAGCATTATTTGGCTGGAACTTTGGAGCACCAGGAGCTGCAGGTGCAGCACCATCACCCTTTCCGCCTAAGAGCTGAACATTGTTAGCTACAATTGTAACCTTGCTCATTTTCTGACCATCTTTTTCCCAACGATCCTGCTTTAAGTAACCGTCAATAGCAATCTGTTTACCTTTCAAAAGATAAGGCTTAAGATTTTCAGCTGTTTTTCCCCAGATAGTAACATCAAAATAATTTACTTCATCTGTCCACTGCTCACCAGTTTTCTTGCTTCTGTTAACAGCGATGCTTACGTTTGCCCTTGCCTGTCCGCTAGAAACATATCCGAAACTGCGTTCATCTGTTCCTAAATCCTTTGTAAGACGTCCGATAAGTACAACATGATTTAAATCTGTCATAAAAGCTCCTCCACTGTGATTAATGGCTTAAAAGAAATTATTTTTCGTCAATGCGAACAAACTGATATTTCAAAAGATTCATGTTGATTTTGAATTCTTTGTCAATTTCAGTAATCTTGCTTGGATTGAGTTTCATTGTAAAGAGAACGAAACGACCTCTTTTCTGCTTTTTGATTTCGTAGGTAAGATCACGGTCACCGAAAGGTTTTTCTTCTTCAATTTCGGCACCAAATTTGGTGAGAGTGCCTTTTACATCTTCGGCACCTTTTTTTGACTTTTCATCCTCTAAAGGAAAAATAGTCATAAGTTCATACTTTTTCATAAGTATCTCCTGAAAAATTTTATTCTGTTAAACAGAATTTTTCGGAGGACAGTAATACAAGTCCAAATCGACGATTATAGAAATGTACAACAAAAACCCGGCTGGATTTTTGTTCCTCCTTATGGACAAAGGAAAGCCACGAAAGCTTCCAAGGATAAAAAATATTATATATAAAATATTATATAAGGTCAATTACAGAGCGTATTATATGTAGGAAATCAATTAATAATCCTTTTAATATATAAAATTGCTCCCAGCCGAATTACGGATTTCAAAACCAGGGGCTCGCCCCCTACACGCTGAAGTGCCTTGTAATTATTTACGTTGCCGCTTTCGCGGCAGCACTTCAGAGTGTTTTTGAAATCCGTAATTCTGCTTCCGCAATTATTTAATATGCAATGTAATATAAATTGATTTCCAACTAAATCTTGTATTCTTTATATAATATATAATTTTTTTTCTTATAAGCTAAAAAAACGGGAAAAACAAATATAAATAAATATAGGCATTTTGAAAAATATAGGCTACGTAGTGGAAAAAATAAGAATGTAAATTTTTAATAGGCATAGTGAAAAAATACGAAGCGGAAATTTGGGTTTTGCGGAACGTCCTTTTCGTTTAGTGGAGCAAAACACAAATTTACGCGGGAGTATTTTTTCACTATAAATATTTATTTTTTTCAGGTTTGGTATTATAATGAAGGAATGTTTAATCGAAGATTTGCTTTAGTTTTAATTATATTTTTAATTACCCTTTCGGCTGCTTTTGGTAAGCCTAAAAAGAATGCGATAACTGTTCCATCTAAGGTGCAGGAGAAAATTGCAAAAACAGAGGAGTCACCTAAATCCTGGTATATTTGTGAATTAAAGGGAAAAACTAAAGCTGGAAATATTGTTATTGGTCCAGTTGAACAGCGTGAGCTTATCCTTCTTATATGGATTGGAAACTCTATTCAGCCAAACAAAAATTATTGTATTGCAAAGAATAAAACTTACATTTCAAAAAATCCGGAATCATTTTTTAAAGATGAATTTGAAATTATAAAGAAAGACATTAATGAATTTGGTCTTGCCGAAACTTACGAAAAATACTTTTTTACAAATTATCTTACACGAAGTCTTAAGCTTTCTTATGATGGTGAAATACCAGAGACACAAGATGAAGCTGATCCGGAAAGTCAAGATGAAGAACTGCCTCTTCAGGAAGGTTCACAACTTACAAGACAAATGATTGAAGAACAGACAAATGCTCCTGAACCTTCAATTGAAGAACCTGCTCTTGAACCACCATTAGAACAAAAAATCGAAGAGCCTCCTGTTGAAGAACCAAAGCCGGAACCTAAACCCGAGCCCACTCCTGCTCCACAACCAGCTCCACAACCTGTTGAACCTGTAAAACAGGAATTCCAGACAATTGAAGAAGAACCTGTTCCAGTTCTTGAAGCAGATGCTGAAGAACAATTAAAGTCAGAAGAAGAAATTATGGTTGCAGAAGGAGAACCTGCACCTTTATTAGAACCATCAATCGAAAAGGTTGCAGAAACTGTTGCTATTCCAGAACCACAGCCTGCTCCTAAGCCGGTTCCAAAACCTGAACCAAAACCAGTACCTGTGCCTGAACCAACACCAGCGCCAGAAGCTGAACCAATTCCAGAGCCTGTTCCACAACCAGAACCAATTCCTGAACCTGCTCCTGAACCAGCTCCAGTTCCAGAACCAATCCCTGAACCGGAACATGCACAGGCCGTTGCAGAAGCACCACAAGAACCAGAACCAGTTGTTGAAAGTTCATTTGAGCTTCCTATCAGCACTACTCCATCAACAAGTGTTAATAGATATCAGCGTGAAAATCTACTGGACTATGCTCCTAAAAAAACACCGCCGCTTCCATCAGACGATGACTATACTTCTTATCAGTTAATCGGTTCGCCAGATACGGCTGATTCAAAAGGTATAACTCTTCTTATGAAAGCTGCAAAAGCAGGAAACAACTGGGAATTAAAAAATCTTCTTAATTCCGGTGCAAATGTAAATCTTAAAGATTACGATGGCTGGACCGCATTGATGTATGCCGTTCGCTATCAGGAGAATACTTCTATTGTAGATCTTTTAATAGATGCAGGTGCTCAGGTAAAAGCAAAGAATTCTTACAATGTTTCTGCACTTATGCTTGCAGCAACATACAATGGAAACCCTGAAATTTTACGTAAGCTTTTAAGCTATTATTCACCATCAGAAAAAGAAGTTGTTCAATCATTTGTTTTAATGCTTTCGGACAATTATTCATCAGATTATTCAAAGGCTGCAAAAGTTGATACTTTCATTGAAAAATCAATTGCACTCAATTCTTTCTACAATGGAAAAACACCACTTATGTATGCCGCTCAATATTGCAGTTCTACAATCGTAATTAAAAAACTTCTTGATTATGGTGCAGGAACTTCAATCCGCTCTGCCGATGGAAAAACAGCATTTGATTATGCAAAAGAGAATCCGACACTTCCTCATGATGATATTTACTGGATGTTGAATAAAAAATGAGAATAACAGGCGGAACTTTAAAAGGCAGAATCATTCAATGTCCCGACGGAATAATCAGACCCGCCATGGACAGAATGCGCGAATCAGTTTTTTCTATCATCGGCGATTTAACAGGCAAATCCTGGCTCGATCTTTTTTCGGGTTCTGGAACTATTGCTCTTGAAGCAGCTTCGCGAGGAGCAAATCCTATTGAATTATGCGAAAAAGATAAAATCAAAGTTGGGACTCTTTTGAATAACGTAAAAATTTCAGAACAGGAATGCGGAGTTAAAATCAAATGTCATTTTATGCCTGTAGAATATTTTATTAAACGCTGCAAAAACTCCTTTGATTTTATATTTTTTGATCCACCCTTCCCTTATAAATTTCACGAACAGCTTGTTCTTCAGGCTGCACAAAATGGAATGTTAAAACCAGAAGGAACAATTTTAGTTCACAGACCAGAAGAACATTTTATGCCCGAAGTTATCGGTCCTTTGGTAAGAACAGATCAGCGTGAATATGGAAGATCAATTGTTGATTTTTATAAATTTGCAGCTTCTCCAGCCACAGAAACTACGAATACAAGTCCTCAAACTCAAAATTCTTAAGTAATAAAAAAAAACTTTAATAATTTTAAAAACTGTGTTAAAATATTTAAAATGAGTAGAAAAGAAAAAGTACAGGAACAATTTGATGCTGCAATCAGGGAAAAACAAATCCCTGAAGGATTTATCAAAGTAACTGATAATCCAGTTGGCGGATTAACTTCTGAACAAAAAGTTATACTCAACCGTAAGGCAAACGCCATGTTCAATGCAGGTAACATTGAGGATGCCAGAAGAATCTATATAACAACAGGTTATTCTGATGGACTCACCCGCGTGGGAAATTACTACATGGACAAAAACGAAGGCCTCAAAGCCCTCAAAGCGTATTATCTTGCACATAACAAACGCGATGCAGAACCGATTTACGAATCGATTGCAAACGTAATTTCGACTCTATTAAAAAATGATATATAAATTATTTTAATTATTTAAAAATAATTTAAAAACAAGGAGTAAAAAAAACATGGAAAATTTGGACTCTACAACAAAGGACGTTTTCGAGCCGGAAAGTCTCGAAATGCCGGCAGAAGCAATTAAAGAAAGTAATGAAAAAATTGCAGAGCTTTCAAAAAAAGGCTATCAGCTTTTAAAAGAGAGTGAGTTTGACCAGGCACGTGAAGCATTCTTCCAGATTCTCGACATTGAAGACAATAACAATTATGCTCTCGTAGGACTTGGCGACACTGCAAGAAAAGAAAATAAATTTAACGATGCAATTTCATTTTACAACAAATGTTTATCGTTTTATCCTTCTAACAATTACGCACTTTTTGGACTTGCCGATTGTTACAAGGCACTCAATCAGTATTCAAAAGCAATTGATATCTGGCAGCAGTATTTAGTTCATGATGACAAAAATATTACTGTCATTACTCGTGTTGCTGATGCTTACCGAAAGATTCACGAATTCAAAAAATCAAAAGAGCTTTATCTTAAGGTTCTCGAAATGGAAAAGGACAATCCTTATGCTTTGATTGGTCTTGGACATTTGAGCTATGACTTTAAGGAATACAAGGATGCTCTTGGTTACTGGACTCGTATTTATGATTTGAATCTTGATAACGTAGATATCCGCGTTCTTACTGCAATTGGAAACTGTCACAGAAAGCTTAAGACTTTTGAAAAAGGAACTTACTTCTTTGACAAGGCTCTTCAGCGAGATCCAAAAAACTTCTATGCATTGTTTGGACTTGCAGACTGTTACCGTGGTATGGGACAGCAGCCAAAATCAATTGAGTACTGGAACAAGATTCTTGAAATTGATCCAAAGAATAAAGTAATTCTTACTCGTGCAGGTGATGCCTACAGAACAATCGGAAACTATGATGAAGCTGTAAAGTATTACACAAAAGCACTTGAGATTGATTTTGATATTTATGCAGCAATTGGTCTTGCCTTGATTTGTAAAGGTCAGGGAAAACTTGATGAAGCTGTTGACCGATTCAAGAATCTTATTCGCAATGATCCTCGCAACTCACGACTTTATGTTGACCTTGCAGAGTGTTATTCATTGATGAATCGCAAAGAGGAAGCAATCAAGCTTTTGGAAGATTATCTGCATAATGATGGAAAGAATATCCAGATAAGAAATCTTTTGGAACGATTGCGAAGATAAATCCCAGTATTCTTGATGGAAAAGATAATCCTTACAGGTTGTACTCCTGAGGAAATTACAGAAAAATTACAACTGTCTCAAAGCTTCCGTGGAAAACAGATTTTTAAATGGATCAGCACAGGCGTTTCTGATTTTGACTTAATGACAAACCTCAGTCTTGACCTCAGAACTCAATTAAAAGAAAAGGCTACCTGTCGTTCAACAACAATCGAGAATGTGCTTACAGACCCTGACGGTACAATAAAAATTGTTGTTGCCCTTTCTGATGGAAATTCAGTAGAAACAGTTTTACTCACAGATAAGGAAGGTCGAAAAACTGCATGTGTTTCCTGCCAGGCTGGATGTGCCATGAAGTGTGCATTCTGCATGACAGGAACTCTTGGGCTTGCAAGAAATCTTACAGCTGCCGAAATTGTTGAACAGTTTCTTTATATGGAGCAGCAGGCCGGCACTCTTGATAATATTGTTTTTATGGGCATGGGCGAGCCTATGCAAAACCTTGAAGCAATCAGAAAAACAATAAAGATTTTGTGCAGCAAGGATGGACGCGCTCTTTCTTCAAAACGAATCACCCTTTCAACCTGCGGAATTGTAAAAGGCATTTACGATCTTGCAGATAATGGTCCAAATATAAGACTAGCAGTTTCGCTTACTACAGCTGATGAAGATTTACGAAAGGAACTCATGCCTGTTTCAACCGGTGACAATAATCTTAATGCACTTCATGATGCTATAAAATATTACGCAGACAAAAGTGGAAAACGAGTTACTTTAGAAGCAGCCTTACTTCATGAAAAAAACACCTCGCAAAAGTCAGCACAGAACATGATTGATTTTGCAAAGGGGCTTGATGTAAATATAAATCTTATTCCATGGAATCCGGTTTCTACATTACCTTTTGAAGAGCCTTCAAAAAATGAAGTAAACCGCTTTGTTGAGCGTCTTGAAAAAGCAGGTCTAAATGTAACGCTCCGAACCAAACGCGGCAGAAAAATAGGTGGTGCCTGCGGACAACTCGGCAAGACCAGCAGGTAATCAAAAATCAAATAAAAATCGTTTGACATATTCCTAACTTATGATATTATTATCTCATAGTGATAGTAATACTATCACTATGAGTCAGTAATTCTTAATAGCGTAAGGTGGGAAGATGAAAACATATACTGTTCATGAAGATTATTTTGCAAATGAAAATTCAATCATTGATGTATTAAATCTTGAAAGCTTTGTTGACGCCACAAAATACCGGATTGATAATGCCTGTATAAATACAGGAGGCTGGCAGAGCTGGAATCCTTGTACAGAAGTTTTCCCTGGAAAAAAACAGCTTCCCCTTACCTGTCATTTTATTCATCAGTGGAATTCATATCTTGTTTTTCCTGAATCAAAATATAAGCCTTCAAAAAATATAATTCTCGGACAGTTTGTTACATACCTTCGCTGGGAAAACTTTTATCTTGTTTTTGCTTCTATAGGAAATGTAAGCGGAATACTTCCTCCCGTTCAGTTCATTTTTAACCGCAGGGAAAATTCTGTAAGCATAGAAATATGCGATAAAGGAAACAGCTGGAAAAAAGATGATATTACAGCCCGTATAGAAATTTTTACAGCTGAATCTTTTTTTGAATGTAAGGATAAGCTTGCTTCAATTTTTGGAAATGAACATTTTAAAGCTGTAAGCAGTCTCGGAAAAAAGCCAGCCGGCTGGGAAAGCTGGTATAATCATTATACTGATATAAACGAAAAACTGATTTATGAAGATTTAAAGAATCTTACTCAGTCTAACAATATAGTAAATACTGCCTTTAATACCTCAAAAATATTTCAGATAGATGATGGTTGGGAAAAAGCTCTGGGAGACTGGAAGGTACGTGAAGACAGATTTCCGGAAGGCTTTAAAAATATCATAAGTAATATTGAAGCTGCGGGATTTATTCCAGGCTTATGGATTGCACCTTTTATTATTGATTCAAGAAGTTCAACTGCAAAGAAGCATCCAGACTGGCTTTTGCATGATGAAAAAGGAACGCTGGTTCCTGCAGGTTATAATCCGCTATGGGGAAAAAACGGCACCTTCTATTGCCTTGACTTGAGCCGCGATGAAGTTATTGAATACCTTCATTCTATAATGGATACATTAATTAATAAATGGGGCTTCAGATATATTAAGCTTGATTTTCTTTATGCCGGAATGCTCTGGGGAAATTATAAACAGAAAACTGCTTCTTATAAAATTTACTCAAGGGCTCTTCAAACAATTACTTCCTTTACAAATACAAAGGACGGAAGCCCTGTTACTTATCTGGGATGTGGTGTTCCATTTGAGCTTTCATTTAAAAAGCTTCCGCTTTCAAGAATTGGTTGCGACACTTATGAAAAATGGAAAAATCCTTTAATGAGGCTTCTTCGCTGGAATGGCCGTAATGAAGCATATCTTAATGTTGTAGATACTCTTGGACATGCATTATGGAATAAAACAATTTTCTTAAATGATCCTGATGTAATATTTATTCGTAAAGAAAACTGCAGTCTTGCTGCTAATCAAAAATATCTTATTGCCGGAGTCAGCGGAATGTTTGGAAGTCAGTTGATGTATTCTGATGATCCGGGTAAGGAAGATGCTGATGAAAAGATGATGACAAAAATTTTAATTGATTATGCAGAGAAATATGAAAATGAAGAATTTGGAATTACTCAAACAGCAGAAGATTTCTACAAAATATTTACAAAATCAGGAAAATACCACGGCACTATTAATCTAAAGAACGACGAAGTTGTACTTGTTATTGAAGAAAATAAATAGAGGTTGAAATAATGGAAATATTTGGAAATGAAATTAAACAGAGTGTGTATAATAAAGCTTTAAAAACACAAAAGAAATTTATACGCAAATTTGGCGATGACAGAAATACTGAATATCATCTTTCAATAGTTGATAATGAAGTCTTAACCCCACCCCTTGGTTGCAAAACAATTGTTACAAATCCAAATATGCCGGAAGGAAGCTTTTCAAAAAATTTACCTGAAAAGCCTGTAATTATCGGAAATATCCGCATGGGCTTTGGTCACTACAGAATCTCTATGGCTATGGCAAGTGCGGCGAAAGCGCTTGGCTACACTCCTCTCTGGCTTGATTTAAATTCTTTTCCGGAAACAACCTGTACAAAAATAATTTCATATCAGAATAATTTATATTCAACAGGAAGCCGGCTTTCGCAAAAGTTTAAGTTGTTCAATAAGCTTGTATGGGAACCTCTTAATTATGAAGGCTTTAAAAAGCTTTCTTATAATGCCGGAGATCAGATAACTGCAGAGCTTATGACTCCACTCTTCCGTGAGATTCCAAAGGAAACTCCTTTTATTGCAACTCACGTTTGGCCAAGCCAGGCAGCAATTCATGCAGGAATGAAAAATGTTGTAAATGCTATTCCAGATAACTGGCCTATGGCACTTCATTTAAGCGAAGGCGCAATTCATACTGTTCAAACCTTCAATTCATACTGGGGCTACAGAATGCTTAACGGATTTGAAGGTAATAAGATTTTGAATCCTATGGGAGACGGAGACCTTATCTGGATTGGTCACTATATTGATCATGAGCTTGTAAGCAATATTGAAGCAGACTGTGCTAAACGTATTGCCCGAACAAAAGAAGGCAAACCTCTCCGCTTCCTATTTACAATTGGTGGCGCTGGTGCTCAGGGAGAATTCTTTGCAGCAATCATAAAAACTCTTCTTCCATACGTAAAGCAGAACAAGGCCTGCATATATCTCAACTGTGGAGATTATGAAAACGTCTGGAACATGCTGCAAAAAAAGATTCCGGAATTTGCCGATGGCTCTGTACCAGTTACAACTCATTTCAACGACTGGAAGGCTGAACTTGAATTTGCTAATTCTGCAATCGAAGGTCTTGAAACCGAATGCGGCTGCGGCCTTCATGCTTTTTTTAATAAAGATATTTTTGGAGCTGTTTATATAACTAACCTTCTTATGCGTGCAAGTGATGTTCTTATTACAAAGCCAAGTGAGCTTGCCTTCTACCCCGTACCTAAATTATTTATACGCAGAATTGGAGGGCATGAGATGTGGGGAGCAATACATTCAGCCGAGCTGGGGGATGGAACTCAGGAGTGTGAAACTCCGGAATCAGCAAGTGCAATGGTAAAGCTGCTCATTGAACAGCCAGGCCTGATAGAAGGTATGTGTAATAATATTATGGCACAGAAAAAAATTGGAACTTATGACGGCGCTTATAAAGCTGTAAAAATTGCATCAGGAATTACATCCGGGAGAGATTTATAATGACAGCACTCGAAAAACTTGCAGAGGAAAGAGACGGACAGAAGAATGCCAGAATTGAAAGAATTCTTTTAGCTTCGTTTTCACTTTTTTCTCATAATGGCTTTGACGCTATTGCAATGACTGATATTGCAAAAGAAGCAGAAATTGGAGTAGCCTCGCTTTACCGTTATTTTGAGACAAAGGATGAAATTGCAATAAGAACTGCTATATGGGCCTGGGAAAGTCAGAAGAAGCTGATTCTCCCTCTTCTGAATGACAGCAATTATTATTCAAAAACCGGCTCAGAACAGCTTTCACAAATCTTTGATTTATTCTGTAAGCTTTATCAGAATGAACCGGATTTCTTCCGTTACATATACTTTTTTGATGCGTATATTGTGTGTCAGAAAATTGCACCGGAACGACTTACGGCATATCAGTCGGTAATTGAATCTGTTCAAAAAGAAATTGGAAATGCAATTAAAAAAGGTCTGGAAGATGGAACAATTTCCAGTGACTATAAGGACTGTGAAAATCAGCTTTATTTTTCTTTAATGCATACTTTCTTTTCTGTATCTCAAAAATTATCTCTCAGCGGAAAAATGCTGAAAATGGATGAAACAAATGATGGTGTTCAGCAGCTTAAGCTTCTGGGCAAAATATTATTAGGGGGCATAAAATGAAATCTTTAACAAAAGGGAAAATGTGGTGTTATGCAATCGGTCAGTTAGGCTGGTCTATCATCAGCGGATTAATCGGTTCATGGCTTGTATATTTTTATCAG
>JAEEGH010019932.1_pt1 | contig 14005 bp, 15 predicted proteins | sample 9134181 | NCBI WGS metagenome assembly JAEEGH01 (sample SAMN16246544, study PRJNA631951) | gut metagenome | biome: gut microbiome; feature: rumen; material: DP-attached | host: Bos | place: Iran: Karaj | collected 2018-10
ATCTGAAAAAGATGTACCGCAACATTGGCAATCCTTTCGGAATCAAGGAATACCATGAATGTAAATGAATTCTTCACCAAGTATGGCCGTCAAGTGGATGTCGTTTCTGCCATTGCTTTGGTTCTATGCGCACTCTATATCGTAATTTACTGATTCCTTTTCAATTGATGCTTGTATATCCATAATTATTTGCTTACACATGAAGACGTATTTGGAAATAATGGTTCCCATCAACTATGATGATCCTTGGTTTGAAGAACTGAGGAACCATTTTGCTGGCATACCTGTCAGATGGCAAAAAGACTTTTACCATATTACGTTGGTGTTTGTCAATGACACCCCAAAGGGCATAGACCTGTGTCCTTTATTGAAGAAACATTTGGCAACAGTGCAGGCACCGGTGTTGACTTTTAATCAGTTGGACGTTTTTGCTGTTAGCTCCGGGATGCACATCATACATCTTACAGCCACAGATGTACCAGATACGTTTCTTGCATTGATAGAGTCCATACGTGACGATATGAAAGCAACTGGCTGTGTGATTCTATCTGATTTTAAGTTGCATGTCACTCTCGGCAGGTTAAAGGATCTCAATATACGGCTTCCAGAACTCAGAAGCTTGGCTAAAACATTTTCAATGCCTCCCTTGCCAATGGTATTGACTGATGTGGACTACAGAGAATTCCGAGGCAAAACGATTTGTGAGACACGGTTTAGTAGGAAATAGAATTTGTAGTATGTATTTGGGGTGGTGTCGTATTGCGCTTTACCAGGTTGCTTGATAGCGTCATCCATACCTTTTTATAATTCGCTTCGATTCAACTAATGACTTGTTGTTGTTAATCTCCATATATTTGATTATCTTTGCATGTCATAGCGGCAAACAAGTTGATGACCCAATTTTCAATCGGACAATAATACCAACAATATGAGAACAACTATCCTTTCCCTTCTGCTTCTTCTGTCACTGTCATCAATAGCACAGACGGCACAGCAAAGCATCACCGTGACCGAGAACATCGCTTACCGTACCGACGTGGGGCCGAGCACCGTGCTCGACATGGCCACACCCCAGTTCGGTCCTCAAAAGAACAGACCTGCCATCCTCATCATCCATGGCGGCGGATGGAATGCAGGGTCAAAGAATGATATCGTTTATCGCGCTCTGATGGTGGATTATGCCATGAAGGGCTACGTGGTGGCCAACATGAACTACCGCCTTACGCGGGAGGCTCCATTTCCAGCCTGTATCGAGGACGTGAGGTGTGCTATCCGCTGGATGAAGGCGAATGCCGACAAATTGGGAATCGACCCTGAGCGCATAGGCACCTACGGGCATTCAGCCGGTGGACATCTGTCGCTCATGGCTGGTGTGGCTGCCGATAGCAAGGCGTTCAACGATGCCGCCGACCCATGGAAAGAATATACATGTAACGTGGCCTGTGCAGCCGGCGGAGCACCGCCCACGGAGATTGGTCGTCGGGGAGAATGGGCTGAGCATACTGAATGGTGGCCCATCGGTTACATCGGACAATGCAAGACTCCCTTCCTTGTTCTGCAAGGCGGAGAGGACCCTGTCGTGAAACCTGAGCTGACAGAGGACTGGGTGACAAAAATGCAAAAGGCAGGGACACAGGTGGACTATGTGAAAGTACATGGACCACACAGCGTGGCCTACGATCAGGCACTGGAGTACACCCGTCCCGCTATGGATGCTTTCTTTGCTCGGTATCTGAAGCACAATGACCCGACGGTGAGCTTCGAACAAATGAAAGTAGTTGAATACGGCGGTAGCGGACCTTATAAAGCCATCGCTGTCCGTGAGAGGTCGTTGACGGACTACGTAGTCTATCGTCCTGTGAACATGGACAATGCCGTCACTCGTAATAAAGGGAAATTGCCCGTGCTCGTCTTTGCCAATGGTGGCTGTATGGACACTAGCATCGGCTATGAGAATATGCTTACCGACATCGCTTCGTACGGCTACATGGTGGTGGCCATTGGAGAACTGCAGATGCTTGCGCAGCATGACAAGGACCAGCATACGCCGTCATCGATGGTCGCGAAGGCTCTTGACTGGATCAGCAAACAAGCCACCACACCAGAATCTCCTTACTACGACAAGATAGATGAGACAAAGATTGCTGCTGCCGGACACTCCTGCGGTGGCGCCCAGGTGTTGGCTAACGCTGCCGACCCACGTCTGAAGACCTATCTCATCCTGAACGCCGGTATGGGCAAGATGAAGATGGCCGATGCCAGTTCTAAATCGCTGAAAAACTTGCATGGCCCCATTCTCTATCTCGTTGGTGGCACCACCGATGTGGCTTGGCAGAATGCCCAGATGGACTATAAGGCCATCAAGAAGGTTCCTGTGGTGCTGGCCGACAATACCAAGAGTGGACATGGCGGTACCTACGAACAGCCTAATGGCGGTGACAATGCCCGCATGGTCAGGGCTTGGCTCGACTGGCAGCTGAAGGATTTGACAGAGAACAAGTCGGTATTCATCGACGGTGACCTGAAGGATTATCCAGACTGGACTATCCAACACAAGAACTTCTAACAGTCAACTTCTCAAGCATGAAAACAATGAGACATCTCCTTGCTTTACTAGTGTCGCTATTGGTGACTTCTAACCTAAGCGCACAGACGGAGCATGTGAAATTTTTGGGCATCCCATTGGACGGCACCATACAACAGTTCCAAAATGAACTGACGGACATGGGGTGCAGCGATGGCAAGGTGTTCCTGCAACTCGAAGGGATGAAAGCCTTTAAGGGTTCCTATGCAGGACACGATGCCTTGCTGATGGTTTTCTATGATAAAACCATTGATGTGGTTTACCAAGCGAAGGCTGTCATCAGCTGCCAAGGTGTGGATAGTTGCGAGTCTGTTTTCAATGAAATCAACGAACAGCTCCAGACAGAATACGGAACTTTTCTCTCAACCAAGAGCATCCAATTCGAGCATGACTCTTACGGCTATACCATATTGTCCCCACAACGGGTGGTAATGGGCGTTGTCGGTCTCTTTGTGACCAAAGAAGAGAACTCTCCCAACGGATACTCGGTGCAGGTGCAATATACGGATACCGCCAATTTACGAGTGCATGAGCGTCAGCAATCTGATGATAATTGATCTCAGTCCTTCTTGCTGTTGAATTACTGTTTTTCATTACCAAACATATCTTTCACTAATAGGATGATGGCATGCATCTCCATTCTCTACAACCACCTCCAGAGGTGGTTTTTTTAATCCACAAAACTTTCATCTATCACGTCCTTCCTTTGTTATTACTTCGCGAAGGTACATGGCTTTTCGTTGCAGACATCGGTTTTCACGGGTTTCTTCTTTCCCTATCGGCTGCCATAGGCAAAAAACAAACCTGTGAAGCTTCCGATTGTCTTGTTCTCCTTGCCATTTTTTGGAGGCGGCGTAATAACAACTCCTGGACGCTAAAGCTGCAAAGACCAGCGGATGCGAAAGGGAAATCAAACTAATAGATTATGGTAGCAATTTTCAACAACACGTTGGTCATCTCCTTTGTGGCACAAGGAGAGACTTACACTAAGACAATCAAGAAGAGTGAAATCGACACCGAACACTATGACACCCTCTGGGACTGGTGGGGTGGGGACACCGAAAGCGTGTATGACAACATGCTGGATTTTGAATTGACCGGGCACAAAGACAAGAATGGAAACCTCATTGTCGACGAGAACTTGTATATCAACGTCTACGAAAGAGATGATGACCATGTCAAGGAGTGCATCAAAGACATTTCTATTCGTGAGTGCAACTGAACAATAAGCCTACACTACAAACAAAATAACAAGGGAACGAGGGGCCAACCACCCCTCACAACAACCAAAATACAATGATGACCAATACGACAATTATCGACATTGAAGAGACCTGCCATGGAAAGAACATCATCGTGACCTGTTGCATGGAGGCACCTGGGGTGAAAAAGAATATCAAGGTCTGTCTTGATGCCGTTAAGATGGGCATTGATACAAAGGGAGAATTTGAGATGGAACTGTCCAAAGACTTTCTTCGTGAAGTGGAGAATTTCCATACCCGCAACAAGCGGCTTCCTACTTTCTATGACCTTAAAAGGATGGTGGAATGCCATTTTTATGGCATGGGAAAGTATGAGTCAAAATTCTCTGATGGCCTTCTCAATATGGTCTATGGTGAATACGGTATCTCCAAAATGATGGAAAGACTGAAATTCCTCCTTGACAATAGTACTATTAAACGTGACTATATCAAGAGCATCTTTACTCCTCGCAATCTCCGCGAGTTTGACCGACTGGCCAAGGTCTGCAAGCAAAACGATGCTCCGGACAAACTACGCTCTTTTATCAATACCATCTGAGCAGCCGAATAGGAGAGGGGAGGGCTGACCGCCCTCCCCAAGTTCTTCTTTTGCCGTAGATAAAATGGCCGCGACGGGCCATAACGGCTCCACAAGCACTGCAAATTCGGATTGTACAAATATAAGGCTATCTTATAATACCAAATGCTTCAAAGTGTGGCCGCCCCATGATTTGTCATTTACATACCGAAAACCCATGGACAAATAGAGGGCTTCGCTTTCAGGATTACCATAATCTACCAAAAGGCCAACGGGGAGTCCCAATCTGTCGGCTTGTTCCTTGGTGGCCAGAAGCAGTTTCCTGGCAATTCCCTGATGACGATATTTGGGGAGCATAGCGAGGGAGTCAAGATACAACTCACCTTCTTGTGTCTCGTCATCCATGCCGGTGTGATCCTTTCCGACATGCACCTTTGCGGCTTCGATGAATGCCTGGCGCAGTTCGCGCAACTGACCTCCATCGTAACTGACGCAAATACCGACAACCTTATCTTCATCCAAGGCCACCAAGGTGTTCCGATAGCTGTACTGTGAGTCTTCCCGCTCCACAAGCCTGGTCATCATTTTCCGGAAATCTTCAAGTCCATAGCCGGCACCACAGAAATATAGGCAACAATCGTCGGTCATTGCCATCATGATAAGCCGTGCTATGTCAGCAGATTGTTCTTTGGTTGCATTTTGGATTCTAACCATCTCTTTTCAGTCATAAAACTATTTTGCCCAATTCCGTGGATGAAGATGGAAATATATAGACATCCCAAATTGTTCAAACAATTTGCGAAATTACAATATTTTTTGCATATCGTATGTGCCGTTTGCTAAAAAAAGGTCCTATTCTTGCATAGTTCGCATATTTTTACTTTATTTGCACAAAATATCTGACAATAGATAAATCTAAAGTCCTAAAACATGAGGGGTTACTGGACCCTTTATTCTTATGTGCACTGACGTGATACCATTTCTACCTTTTTTGTAAGATAGTTATGTATAATGATGCAGTCGCTTTCTCCGAGAAAACCAAAGTACGGTTGCCATAGCCTGATGGTGTGAGATACATTGATTTTAAAAACAAACTACAATTATTCTACTGAAAATGATGAAAAAACTATTGGCACTATTGCTTTCACTCGTCATTAGTACTGCTTTTGCGCAAGAACGCAAGGGCAACGAGGTCGTCTACACCTCCCCGCAAGGTGACCTGCGAATCCAGATGTGCAACGAGCAGATGTTTCGTGTCACCAAGAGCAATACGCACCAATTTGTCGCCGACGAGCCTTGGATGGTTGTCAAATACGATTTCGCCCCCGTCGATTTCCAGGTTTCCGGCAATACGCTGTGTACCTCTGCGCTGCAACTGGAAGTGACACCAAACCCCTGGCTCATTACCGTAAAGGACAAAGCAGGAAAAATCCTTTATCACGAGACCAATGCGGATGCTGGCGCTCAGCCCATGAATGAATGCACGATGCAGCCCGATGAGCATTTCTTCGGTTTCGGCGAACGCATGGATGCCCTCGACCAGCGAGGCCGCAAGATTCACCTGAACGTGGAATTAGGCCAGGGACCGCGGCCCGCCGTAGGTGGCAAGGATATCCTCCGCGCCAACTACTGTCCCGTTCCATGGTTCATCAGCACAAAGGGATATGCCGTCTTCTTCCATAATGCGGCAAAGACCGACTGGGACATGGGCTGGAGCCGCAAAGACCGCTACAGTTATAGTGCCAGCGCCGGAGCACTTGACTATTACATCATCGTGGGACCCACCATAGAGTCTCTTATCCACAACTACCAGCAACTCACTGGCGCCAGTCCGCTGATGCCCCGTTCTGCCTACGGACTGCATCTGGGCTCATACAGTGGCGGCACATGGAAGCATGAGGAGATGACCAGCGACACCTATCCGGTCAACCTAGTTCGCCGGATGCGTGGTGAGAACATCCCCTTCGACCTATTGTGGCTCGACTCCACCTGGCGGTTCTTCAATTCCACCTTTGGCAACGGAGGTTGCACGTTCGAGTTCCGCCCCACGTTCAAGAATCCACAGGCCATGATTGACTCCGTCTATGCCCAGCATGTCGACATGTTCGGACTGCACATCCGTTCCATCATGGACAATGGCCAGCACAACACGCTGCTCGACGATGCGCTGGCAGCCGGTGTCACCATCCCCGGGGCACGGAGCAGCGGCATCATCAATTTCTTCGACCCGAAGGCTGTCGACTGGTGGTGGGAGAATGGTGTCTCGCGCATAGCCCGCATGGGAGTGAAATTTGTCAAGACCGATGTGGGCAGCGCCCTGCGCTTTGAGGATGGATTCAAGCCCGACGGCCCGTTCAGCGCAGACGAGTTGCACAATCTCTTTCCCATTGCTTACGCCAAGGCTCCCTACGAGCGCTTTGCCAGGCTGAACGGAGTGCGCGGTTTCGACCACACCCGCGAGGGTTATGCCGGCATACAGCGCTATCCCTTCATCTGGGCAGGCGACTGGGGCTCGGAGTGGCAGTGGTTTGAACCCGTCATCCGTGGCGGCCTGAATATCGGCCTGTCGGGAGTGGGCAATTGGTCGCACTGCATGGGAGGCTTCGAGCAGTATTCTCCCTACGATACCGACCTCTATGTGCGATGGTGCCAGTTCGGCATGTTCAGCCCTGTCGCCTTGCTCTTTGGCATGGACCACCCACGCTACCATGAGCCCTGGACCTATGGCGAGGAGGCACAGCGAATCTTTGTCAAGTACGACTCGCTGCGCTACACGCTCATTCCCTATATTTACAGCAACGCTTTCCGTATGTACCGCACCAGCCGTCCGCTGATGACTCCCTTGCTCTACGATTTCACCAGCGACGAACTGACCTACAACATCAGCGACCAGTATCTGTTCGGCGAGTGGATGATGGTGTGTCCCGTCACCAGCAAGGGCGCCTTGAGCCGTCCGGTCTTTTTCCCGGGAGAACGGTGGGTTGACTTTTGGACAGGCGAGCGCATAGAGGGACGGCAGTATAAGTCGTTCCTAACGCCTCCCGACCTGATGCCCATCTTCATCCGCGAGGGAGCCATCATCCCTAAACAGCCAGCCATGCAATATATGGGGGAACGGCCTGTCGATACAGTGACGCTGACGGTGTTCCCCGCACGACATTCGGAATACGAAATGTATGAGGACGACGGGCGCACCGACCAGTACCGGCAAGGTATCTATGCCATCACCCGCATCGTATGCCAGCAGGATGGACAAATCTGCACGCTGACCATCCACCGTCCCGAGGGACGCTTCACACCAGCCCGACATGCCTACCACGCTGAGGTATACTGGGACGAAGAACCCAGCCAAGTCCTGCAGAACCAGAAACCTATGGCCAGAATCCAGCCCGACGCCGATGCCGAGGGATGGTACTTCGACACTCAGTTGCGCCGCGTCATCATCAAGAGCCGGCTGACCAACCAAAAGAATATAGAATTCAAAATCCTGCCACAATGAAAAAGTTGCTCACCCTTGTCACCACGCTTTTGCTCGTCAGCATGGTCTCCGCGCAGAACCATAACGCACTGCGCTTCCGCCAGCCGTTGGCTTTCCATCAGTATCTCATCCGCGACCTCCACCAGCAGACGTTGGAGCGCGACCGCTCACTGTCTGAAGCATTGCAGAAGAAAAAGCAGACATTGCAATACATAGCCGATGCACGCCAGAGGATGATGTCGATAGTAGGTGAACTGCCAGAGCGGGGAGAACTGAAAGCCCAGGTCACGGGCAGCGTTCAAGGTGATGGATTCCATGTGGAGAAGATTGTCTTCCAAAGTGCACCGGGACGCTACGTCACCGCTCACCTGTATCTGCCCGACAACATTAGCCGGCGCATACCTGCCTGTATCGAGATGTGTGGACATGGTCTCAACGGCAAGGGTAACGGTTCGATGCTGGCATGCCGCATGGCGGTCAACGGCATCGCCGTGATGGTGGTGGACCCGTTGTCGCAGGGTGAGCGTCTTCAACTCCACGATGCCCAAGGAAAGCCGCTGACAAGGGGGGTAACCACCGAGCATACACTCATCGATGTGCCATATCTGCTGCTGGGTTCCAGTCTGGCGGCACAGGAGTATTTCGACAATAGCCGAGCCATCGACTATCTGCTCACTCGCAGCGACATCGACCCTGACCGCATCGGAGCCTATGGCTTTTCTGGCGGCGGAACGCAATGCGCCTATCTGGCCGCCCTCGACGAGCGCATTCAGTGTGCCTGTGTCGCATTGTTCTTCTCCTCGCGGGAACGTACCCTGGAATTGATTGGTCCCTCCGACGGATGCCAGCAGATGCCCAACGAGGGTGCCCAGCGCATAGAGATAGCCGATATGGCACTCATGATGGCGCCAAAACCCTTCATTGTGCTCGACGGGAAATACGATTTTGTGGACCATTGGGGTGCCCTGCGGGGATTCGACGAACTGCAGCGCGCCTATACCACGCTTGGATGTCCCGAGCGTGTGCGTCAGTATTATGCTGAGGACGGCCACGGTGCTCCTCTTGATGTCCAGCAGGAGATGGTCGGGTGGTTCCGTCGCTGGCTCGCCGAAGACCAGTCGCCACTGGTGGATGTCGCCCCATGGCAAGGCAAGGAGATGAACTGCACCAAGAGCGGACAAGTGAATCTGGAATACCCCGACGCACAGTCTGTCAGTGACATGGCACTGGCGCAGATGCAACAGTATGCAGACAACCGCAAGGCATTCCTGCAAAAGGACGCTGCCGACGTGCAGGCCACACTGTGTCGATATCTCGGCATCACCCTCCCCAGTCAACCCATCGAGATGGTTCCTACAGGTAAGGCCGACCTGCGCGACATCACCGAACTACGCTTCCAAATCAATCGTGAGGGCGAGATGCCGGTGCCATGCATCGTGCGCATACCTGATGCCGCAAACGACAATTCCAAGATTCAGATACACCTCTGCGAACAGGGCAAGGCATGGTATTTGAACGAAATCGACCGCCGCGATGCTGTCAGCGACGGCACTATCATCATTGCTGCCGACCTGCGGGGCATCGGCGAGACAAGCGACCCCTACGACCTGAACCTGCTGAAATATTGGAACCGCGACTATCGCCTTTCGGCTACAGCGCTCCACATCGGACGGCCACTGATGGGACAACGCGTCACCGACCTCATCACACTGCTCGATTTCTGCTCGCAGCATCCACAGTTGAAAGACCGCAAAATAGAGGTCGTGGCCGACGGTGTATGCGGACCGGTGGTCACACATGCTGCATTGCTCGACTCACGCATCTCAAGCGCCACCTTGACACGCACCCTCAGAACATGGCGCTCCTATCTGGAGAACCCCATTCAGCACGACATGCTGGCCAACGTGCTTCCGGGTGTGCTGCGAGACTATGATTTGCCAGACCTCGTCCGTCTATCCAACGGGCGTGTCCGCTATGGTGATTGAAAGGCAGACATCTTCAGCAATAGGGTATGATTTGTCTCTTCCTGAAATCCAGTGAAGACGCATTTGACAGAACATTCCTGCTTGACAGGAGGTTTTGAACCTCCCGATTTTAACAATTACCCCTCTAAAAACCTAATTTCTGTTAAACTGCAGATTTCCGTTTTTCTATTTCATGTTTTTATACTACTTTTGCAATCGTAAGTGTTGAATAACTGTCTCAAGGTCAGTTGACAACAAAGATCCCCTTTGGGAACCATTCCCATAAGCCTCTGGACAATCTGGCTGCTGGAAACAGCCAGCATTGAATACTTCATTCATGACTCTCACTTAATATGGAACTGATGCTTATAAAATTGGAATGGAGCCATTTCGATAGGTGGTTCTGTAATCAATCCGCATTTTATTTGCAAAAACTGCTGCAATCCTTCTTGTTGCAGTGGCTGTCAAACTTGTACCTTTTTTTAAGGCACAGGCTTGCCATATTCATGTCCCAATTACGTAGGTGTCATCAACTCAATTCAGATGCCGTCATCATGCGTAACCTCCCATCAAAACAATGTTCAGCCTTGCCGGTATCCCATAACCTACGGTACCATGGCAAGAATCTATGTGGCCAGCAGCTGGCGTAACAAGAATCAACAGAAACTGATATCCCTCCTTAGGGATAACGGTCATAAAGTGTATGACTTCACCAAACCACACGGTGAGGACAAACCCAACGTGTGGGATGAGGTGCAACTCAACCAAGACAGATGCACGGCAGCACAGTACTCCGAGGCAATGGCCAACCCTGTCGTGGAGAAACGGTTTGAGGAGCATCTGTCGGCAATGACATCGGCTGACACCTGTATCCTTCTCCTTCCCTGTGGTTTCTCAGCCCACTCCGAGGCCGGCTTCATGGCAGGCCTTGGAAAGAGGGTGCTTGTCTTCAACTTTGACAAAGAGGTGAAGCCGGAACTGATGTACCTGCTCTACGAGGGGTATGCCAATAATCCCAATGACCTGCTCGAATGGCTGGAGGATCCAGTGCCAGGCGTATGCCGTGTATGTGGTTGTACTGAGGACAATCCCTGTTTCAATCCCAAACATGGCTATTGCAGCTGGACGGACAGCACCATGACGCTCTGCTCTCACTGCGCCAACAAGGAGATAGCCGATGATCCCGAGACCATCCATTGCGTCAACGACAACGACGATGTCTTCAGATGATTTCTATAGTGATGGATGTGGATAATTTTGCAAAAGTTGTCCACATCATAGACAAACCCAAAACAAAAAGACATGAAAGAAATTGAGATAAGAGAAGCCGGAAGGCTAATCGTAGCTGACACCCTTGGTGTTTCCGTAGACGAGTGTACTGATGAAGCTGGCCTTGAGGATGACCTTGGGGCAGACTCTCTCGATGCAGCCGAAATCCTCATGGCGGTGGAGACAAAATACGACATCACCGTGGCGGAGGGCGAAGCCGACAAGATAGAGACGGTGGGGGATCTCCTCGAAACGCTGGTTAAAAAGGTGCAGGACCAATGAGACCTCCCATGTCTAACCACCAAAATCCTTGCCATGTGCGGACTGCTCTGTTTGCTGGCTGCTATCTACCTTACAGGCGTTGTGCTCGGCATGATATGCATGATGATAGGGCAGGGGTTTTACTGCAGATACACGGAAAAGGTGAAACCTGACGCCTGGTGGTTGCTGAAAATCTCCCTGTTGTCATGGATGGCCGTCTACCTCGCAATGATGCTGATCAGTGAGGCATGGTACAGACGGAAAGAGCGGGATATGGATAGTCAAGGGAAACATATAAAGAAATAGAGCAGGGATGGGAATGACATCCCCAAAAGGAATGAAACCAACGCCGGATAGATGAAATCACTGATAAGCATAATGGCTGCTTTCCTTCTGCTGACCATGGTGTCGGGATGCAAGGAACTGGACAAGCTGGCAGAACTGGATGAGATAGAGAGTCTGCTTGAGAGGATAAATGCCGCACATGGCGGGGACTCCCTCAGGGTGGACAGCGCCCTTGCCATGACAGATATGGCCGATATGACCCTGTACGACTCCATAACCTTTGACTCGGTGCATAAGATGATGACAGTCATCAAGAAAGTGAGGCTCGAAGGGCATGACTACTGGACCATCGTCGGGGTGGGGGAGAGGATGGGCGGTACGGGCATCACGCACTCGGAGAGCTGTTGGTGCCACCGCTTCAGGACCGCCGGGACAAGATAGATACAAAACCAAAACGATAATATGACAAACGATATCACTTCAATACAGCAGGTGCTGGAACTGCTTAAGGCGGGAATCAATCCGTCAACCTGCAATCTGGCACTGAGAAAAGACAAGACGGATGTGTGGCGTGCTGACCTGCTGCCATCCATTACCGCGATGGATGATTTCCCCAAGTGGTCTTATGAAGATCAGGAGGCATATATCCGCAAAATGAGTCTGGCTCCGGCTTGGACAACATGCGCCTTGCTCGAGAGCATACCGGATGACATGAAGCTGACCATCACGATGACAAGGGGCGGTTATGACATGTCGGAGCATCATGATACGTATGAGGAAGCCTATATGTCCGACGCTTACTTCGCCATATTCGAATACGAGGACGATGAGAGGGACTTCTATATCGAACGTACTTTCGGAGGCGACTCATACATCGAGGCGGCAACCAACATGGTGATAGCCTACCTGACAGAACTAAAAAGCCAGATAGGATAGGCCGATACATATAACAAGAGAAAACTCAACTGTGACCTCATATCAAACTGATAGAAGAATTTTTCATACGATAAGAATTATCAAAGTGTGATTAAGTATGAAATGTCCAATAGTGGACAAATGCCAGCTCGTGAGAGCAGGCTTCATACGGTATTGGTTAAAGATATTTATACATCCTGCCACTCGTGAGAGCCGTAGGAAACGGAACGGTAGCTCAGCTGGCCAGAGCACGTGCCTGATACGCACGGGGTCGGTGGTTCAAGTCCACCACGTTCCACCAGAACAATCAAAGCATAAGGTTAGTAGTTTAGTAGTAATTTTTTTCATTTGTGTCACATTTTATCGCCTGTGAAGGCCATTGAATGTGGTTTGAGAAAATATGATTGATTAATATTTCATATCGGAACGAAATTCGTGAGAACAACGTTCCACCCGGACCCGTAGCTTAGCTGGTCAGAGCGGCGAATTCATCATTCGACGGTCGCAGGTTCAAGTCCTGCCAGGTCCGCAAAGATTGCTTTCTTCGTTGGCTGAAATGAGACAGTCTGTCAGGATCATTTCTTGAGTTCCAAGTTGCTGCACTGGCTTGGGACACACAAAGCACCGAAAGGTGAGGGCCTGGAAAGCCACAAACCCTGCCTTTTCCTCATTGATGGCAGGTCATCCTATCCGGATAAACCCATGGGGAGCCTGCACCATGGGACAGGATGCTGAGGAAGGCGTGAGCAGGACGCAAGACTGGGGAGACGCGAGTCCCCATGGCCGGGAAGTCTCAGCCAAGAGGCACAAGAAAAGAACTCTCAACCGGCCGCACAGGACATTAGTGTAATGGTAACACGTCACCCTTTGGAGGTGAATAAGCCGGTTCGAATCCTGCATGTCCTTCCAAGACGATAGGGTCTGTATCTGACACAAGGGCGGCTGTCCGCCCTCAACAGGAGTTTTAACCATATAACATAATGACGATATGACAAGTTATCAAGACCTGGAAAAAAACATTAAATCATACCACAGGCTATTGGCAATGTATGGCTTGACGCCATTTGCCATCTTGTGCCTGCTGGTGGTATTCTTGTTTTTCCATGATAAATCTTTCCTTCATGACCATTGGCCTGTAATGGCAGTTTTTGGTGCATGGGTGCTTATGACTGTTGGTTTTATGATGTTATTTTCACACGGTTTCCTGCCTGAAATAATAAGAAATGTCAATGATTGCTGGGAGGAATTCATTAAAAAGGATTTGATTGAGAAACAATACAAGGATATCATTGAATATCAAGGAGTTCTAAAACAATTGATTGAAGATGAAAGATTGATGAATGATAAAATCAACAAGATATATCATTGAATATCAAGGAGTTCTAAAACAATTGATTGAAGATGAAAGATTGATGAATGATAAAATCAACAAGATATTAGAAGAATATGAATCGAAAAACAGTAAAACCC
>JAEEGH010019935.1_pt1 | contig 14004 bp, 17 predicted proteins | sample 9134181 | NCBI WGS metagenome assembly JAEEGH01 (sample SAMN16246544, study PRJNA631951) | gut metagenome | biome: gut microbiome; feature: rumen; material: DP-attached | host: Bos | place: Iran: Karaj | collected 2018-10
GTAATGTTTTTAATTACATGTTTAGTGTAGCAGACTTATTTTAACTTGTCAATAGTTTTATTACAAGTTTTTTTGAAAAAATAACAGCCGTGGAAAATCCACGACTGTTAAGATAAACAGCAATTTAGCTTAATTTAATGACATTAGTATAATCAGGTCTTTTCTTTTTTATATTCGATCGTAAAAGTTTTTGCTTCTTCATCACTTTCTTCCAGAGTGATTACAAGAAATGGGATATGGAAGGTTCTGGAACCAGGCTTATTATCAGGCTTCTGAACGACATGTTCATCATATTCCAACCATGATTTGGACGTAAATACGCGGTTTTTCTGTATTACATTCTGATCCAAGAAAGTGAGCATATCCCGGATCTTACGTATTTTTACCGGTGAGACAATATTTTTACCCAGTATTAAACACTTGAAATGTGCACCATTCCTGAGTTTCAGTATCATCATAATAAATACGCAATGAAATTTTACAATCAGTTTTTCTATATCCACATTGCTTAAAAAGTACAGCAATGATTTCATCACATCAGCTACGGAATTAATACGTTTGTAAGCGTATCTGTTGTCATAGCGGTAGGTACCGGAATTTGCAGCTAATTCCATACGAAATGGACCGAACCTTCTGACCAGCTCGTTCATATGCTGCAGTATCCAATTGTAGGTATATGTATCATTCGCATTCTCCATACGTTTCTGATACTCGTTTTTTGTCTTATTGTCCTGCCCAAATTTGACTTCCTGATCCAGATGAGCTAATTCATGCAACACCACATGTATGATAAAACCTTTAATCTGCTCTTCCTGCTCATCTCCGTAATGAGAAATGCGAGTGAACAGTTCAATGGAATCCAGATTTATTTCAATGTGATCAATCTTTCTCTCACCTGTAATGGGATGGGAAGAATCCTCGCTTTTCAGTTCTGTGAATTTCAGGTAATTGCTCTTGTTAATGTAATTAATACGACCGTTGCCATAACCATATACTGCTTCAATAAAGCGTTTTGCATTATTGCGGTGTAAAAAACCATTGTTGTTTATAAGATTCATAATAATTTCCCCCATTATTTTTGATTTTAAAAAAGAAGTAACATAATATTAAAGTTCTTTTCATAATAATGCTTTTATCTCCCAAAATTTTATACGGCTAATGGAATATGTTGTTCATGAATAAATCCCTTTCGTAATAATTTCCTGGCTGCATTAATTGCAGTCAGGGGATTATTACTGTCAATAAGAATATCCCCGGAAACTGATAGAAGTTTCCGGGGATAAACTTTGGGAGGATCAAAAATATAGGACAAGCTTTTGCACCGGCAGTATTCCTGTCAGGAAAAAAGCCCTTTCTGGCAGGCGGCATGTCTTTGCTCCTCGATATACTCATAAACAGAGATTCTCGGTATCTTGTACCGTCCCTTGATCAAAAAACATTTGATCGTGTTGCTTTTCAGCAGCTCATACGTCGTATTCTTGCCCAGGTGGAGCATATCCATAAGGTCTTCGACGCTGATCATATCATATTTGTCTTCCGGCATATCATATCACTCCTTTTCCTGCCGCAACGGTATTTTTTATTCTGATGTTCATAACCATTTTATTTAAAAAACGGAAGGAAACAGGGATGCGTTTTTTTCGAAAAATACGGGAGTAAAACGATATAACCGGCAAAAAGACAACACCATACACGGATGGTCCCCATAATACTTTAAATTTAAAAATAAAACAACATAAAAATAATTGTATGTTTCCTGAATACCTGTATTATACAGATTTCTATATTTTCTATGTATTACATGATCATCTATGTGTTACATGTATACTTGTGTTTCTATCAGTTCTCTTTTCATGATACTTTCCTTCCTGACTTTATCAGTCAGGAAATATCATCAGGTAAGGAAACGTACGTACAAAAATATTTAGGAGGAAAAAACTATGGGTATGGAAAACGGGAAGATCATCTCTTCCGAAAAACTGGAACAGGCGCGCAGGACTGCCAGGTACAAAAATGAGCACAGCAAAAAGAATGCGAGGATCGGCATCCGGATCACGGAGCACCAGAACGATCTGATCGGCAGGATGGCTGCAGAAAGGGGTCTGACCAAGAGCAGGTATCTTTTAAACCGCGCCTTTGAACGCCCGCAGCTTAGTGTGGAGGCAGGAAGGATCATTGTTGGCATAGATGAAACCAATAAGGAGCTCCGGAACCAGAAGGCAGCCTTCCTGAAGCACTGCAATACATATGGCGAGGTGGATGTGAAGATGTTCAACGAACTGATGACAGGGATGGAGCTGCTTTGCCAGAAGTTCGACCGGCTGAAGGAAGAACTGTACAAGTGCTATCTTTCCGACATAGAACGTGCGAACTACGAGCTCCGTGAAAAACGCCGGGCAGACAGGGAGAAGCAAAAACAGTCACAGAAAGCGGGGTGACACCATGGCAATCTTCCATAGGGTAAGCGAGAAACGGTACACGCTTGACGGGGTCATCAAGTATGTTGCCAGCGGTTCCAAGCACGCAGGGAAAGTGACGGAGTATGACGGGTTCGATCTGGACCCGTACCACGCGGCAAGGGACATGCTGCTGTTCAAAAAGATTTGCTCGAAGGACGACATGTCCCAGTACAAGCACTTCACCGTATCGCTGGAGGACTATGAAACGCCTGCCGTGTTGAACAGGATGAGGACAGATAACCTGAAGTACAGCAAATACAACAAGCCTTCCCCCTGGGAAGTGTTTGGTAAAATCGCTTCGGCGATGAGGCAGCTGACAGGATGCCAGCTGGTTTATGCGGTACATGCAAACACGCAGCACATACATATGCATATGGTAATCAATTCCATAGACCTCACGGGCAACAGGCTGAACATCGACTATCCCCTGTTTGTGCAGATGATCAATGCCTGCGACCGTATTCTGAAGGAACACTCTCTTCACGGGGTACGTACCTACAAGGGATTCCTATTCCGTAACGATGAGATGATGGATACGGATGACATAACGAAGGAATGGTGGGAACAGACGTCATGAAACAGGAGGCTGCCTTATGGCGGCCTCTTTAAATGATGCAATGCGGTATGGAAATACTGTGCTACCTGTATGCCACATCAGAAAGCCATCAATGCTTGATATGCAAGGGCCGGCTTTTTTGGTCAAATCTGGGAACCGGCTGTTCCCCATAACATCAAGGCAAAGGCTTTTCAGCGCATCCGAGTCAAAAGGGAATGCCAATAAAGCGTTTTCCCAATGCGCCTTTTATAAATCAATTTGGTTCCGTTTTCGTCTATTATGTCCGCTCCGTCCAGTTCGTCCGGCGAAAAAATACGATAAAACGGGCAAAAACAGCAAATATCAGCAAAAAAAACGATGGACGGCTGGCTGATGGACGGAATCAGGGTAGGGATTTGGCGTCCCTGAACAGCCGTCAGGCAATAGTCACAGGTCCCTGAACGAGGCTGATGGTCGTTGCCGCCTGCTACCATGAAGCGGAGCAGGCAGGGAAAACCGTGGCAGACTTCGCCGGGATCCCGTTGCAGGGTGTTGGCCCCGGATGAGGGGAGCGACCTGTTTGGGGGAACATCTGGCATAAGGCAAGGCAATCGGGGGAATAATGGTCCGTACCCAATAGGCAGGATCTCCTGAACCGGGCCCGTCAATTTCGTCCGTCAAGCGTAAAAATGGCAGGTCTTCTTGTTTTTTGGGCATATTGGCATAAAAAACCGCTTGACGGACTGGACGGAGCGGACGTAATAGACGGATTTTGCGGAGAACCTGCTGCGGATAAGCACTGCTATATCCCTGGGCTTAATGGCTTAAGCAGACAATAAAGGCATGGCAGGAGAAACCCTGGCTGAAACATGGGGCAGCCTGTGCTGGTATGCCTCTGGTAATACTGCAGGATTTCATGGCTTGGCGGGAAGAACGCGCGGCTCTGTGGTACAGGCATCACACAAACAGTGCCTGCTCACAAACACAATTTGGGTTCAATGCAACCCACTTGACAAGATCCAGAAATGTGGTATAATCATATTAGTTAATGGGTTACACGCAACCAAAATTTGTAATATGACAGGGGGTACTGGTTATGTCAGACGATAAACGGAACAAACCCGGGTTCATGCCTATCCCGCCGGAAATTGGCAAGCTGCGCCTTATGCGGGACCAGCTGAAAGCAATATTTTCCAATAATGGCGTCCAGCCGACGGAGGCAAAGCTTATCCTATGCAGCTACCTTTATTGGAAGATGATCAATAGCATGTCCTATGAAGAAGCATGCAACCTTTCTTTTGAACGGATCACGCAAAGCGATTTCGAGGAGGACGAGAACGTGCGCTGCATGATCCGCGAGTACCTGAACGAGAAACTATGGGAAAGCGTGAGGCATAGCTGTACATATGTGGAACCGGAGATGGGGGACGATATTGTCCTCTTCCAGGAACCGCGGACGCAGTTTGCCACGTCGGAATCCGTCAGCAAGCTGGCGGTCAGGCTGCTGTCCATTGACGACTTTGAAAGCGTGGCAGACTTGTGCTGCGGCTATGGCGGGTTCATGGTGGCGGCCCACAAGAAAAATCCCGGCAATATGATCACGGGTTACGAGCTGTCCACGGATACCGCGGTGGCAGCTGAGCTGCGTGCGCTGGTCATGGGTGATAATGTGCGCGTGTTGCAGGAGAATGTTTTCTCGCTGGGAATGGATGGCGACAAAAAATTTACCAAGATATTCTGCCATCCGCCTTACGGCGGGAAACGCCTCAACGACCTTAGTGCATCCGGTTTTGCCGAGGCGGTCAGCGATGACTACCCGGAACTCCAGAAGCTTCCTTTCACAGACTGGTTTTTCAGTACGCTGGCTGTAACGCTGCTGAGCCCCGGTGGCAAGGCGGTCTGCCTGATGAACAACGGGACGCTGCGGGGCAGCCTTGAGCGCAGGATTAGGGAGAACTTTGTACGGCGCGGGCTGGTTGAGGCTGTTATTGCCCTGCCGCCCAGGCTCCTGTATGGCAGCGGTACGGGTGTGTCACTGGTGGTATTCAGCAGGGGAAACAAAAAAGTCCGCATGGTGGATGCCACTGGATCGTATACCGAAGCATACGGCATGAACATCCTGTCTGAGGAAGATATCCTGGATATTCACAGGAGCTTCAAGCTTGGGTCATCCATCACGAAAGACGTCGCACCGGACGAGCTGGCAGCCAATGACTATACGCTGCATCCGGAACGCTATTTTATGGAACTGACCCGGTTCAAAAACGGCGTGCCTCTCAAATCCGTGATAAAACACATCACCCGTGGTGTGGCATGGAGGAGGGAAGACGTAGCGAGGCTGGAAACTGATGAGGAAACCGGTATCCGTTACGTCAACGTGAACCACCTCAGCGATGGCATGATCGATGAGGATCTTCCCTGTTTGAAGAGCATTGACAACAGGTACAGGCGGTACTGCCTTAAAAACAATAACCTGCTGATATCAAAGCAGGGGTGGAAGGTAGCTGTTGGAAAAGTCAAAGAGGGTGAAGTAATCCTTGTGACCAACAATTTCTACATCCTGGATATAGACGAGACAAAAGCCAACCCGTATTACATCCAGGCATTCCTGGAAAGCGTTCAGGGAAAGAAACTGCTGAAGAGCATTTCTTCAGGTTCCGCCCGGGAATTCATTGCGGCAAATGACCTGGAAAACCTTGAGATCCCCCTTCCTTCGCTGGAAGAGCAGAAAATCATTGCCGACAGCTTTGCCGCTGCACAGGATACGGTCCGGATACTGAGAAACCGCATAAACAAAGCAAGGGAAAAGCTGAAATATATTTTCGAAGAGGCGAAGGAGGGATAAGGCAATGGCGCTGGGCTGTGAAGAACTCGATGCATTAGCGACCCGTATAGCAGAAGAATTGCCTGAAAAACTCGAAAACCTCTTGGTACGGCTGAATCAGTCCGATGACGGAAGGCTGGAAAAGCTGCTGGAATTGCTGGAAATGCAGGACTTCCTGCAGCAGCAGCCTGAAAAAAGGCGCTGGAAGAGCGGAAAGATTGCTATTATCGGCGCCTGTGAGGTCGGCACCAATGACTTGGCAAGGAAAATTAAAAAGATGGGCTTCAATCCAGACCGCCTGGAACTGTGCCTTGACTATGATGAAAACAAGCGGAAAGACTTTTCATATTTAAAAAACACAAAATACGCTGTCATTCTTGGCGGTCAGTTGAGCCACAAGGGAAAGAACATCGGTTCCCATGCCAGCCTTCTGGATTACCTTGCTGATGAAAAGGAAGGATTTCCTCCGCTGGTCAAGCTGACAAAGAACAACCAGAACAGGATCTCCGTCTCCAGTGTAACGAATGCGCTGAGGGATCTTGTTGCGGGTGAAGTCATAATGCTGGACAGCGCAGCATAAGGCAAATGATAGCTGGACGCCCGTGTTTCCTGGCAAAAGCTGAAAGTGATATAGCGTAATTATGAAAGAGGGGATAATTGATGCCAATATTTAAACTGGTTTCGAAGACTGAAACAGGGACAGCCACAAGGTATGTGACATATTGCGTTGATTACCGGCCGTACCACAGAGGCTTTAATGGCACCAGCGCCTTGGTATTGGATTTCAAAAATGGGCAAGTGTTTGCTTTAAATTACTTTGTAAACTTAATAAACAGCAATTTTGAGCACAAGTGGGAAAATTGCTGCTGTGTTGCAGTGCCATCATCTGATGCAAGAAAAACATCCACCCCGGTGCATGACCTGATAAAGCAATGGGTTTCTTTGCGCCCCTGCCTTGAGGATGGTTCCGCTGTGCTTGTCCGTTCAAGGTCAATACCAAAGCTTGCCAAAGGCGGTAATCGAAACATGGAGGTCCATCTGAACAGCATAAGGATAAACAGGAAGTGCGGCATCGACGTATCCGGTAAAAATGTTCTGCTTGTTGATGATGTGATTACGACAGGGAATTCAGTCCTGGCCTGCGCCTCGATACTGAAAGACGCCGGTGCAAGAAACGTGTTTATTTTGACAATGGCAAAAACTGTATAGCCAATTAAAAAGAGGCGCAATGTTCTTCATTTTTGAAGTACACGCCTCGACTGCAATCATATGAAAAAATAAAACGTATAGATATATTAAATTGGGCAGCATCGATTTTTGCCAAAATTCGCAAACCCAGATGATATGTGGCTTTTCAGGTGGTGGTTACCCGCTTTGATTGTATGAGTGGCATAGCATGAGAATTCGTGTCCCTGTGGATTTTTTGGCGACGAGACAAAAGAATGTACCTGCCGTCCCTTTGAGATTGAACGGTATCAGCGTAAAATATCCGGTCCTTTGTCCGACCGTATTGACCTGCAGGTGCATGTGCCCCGGGTGAAATATGAAGACCTGCAGGCAACGGAAGCGGAAGAAACATCGGCGCAGATTCGTGAACGCGTCTGTGCGGCCCGTAATATTCAGCTGAAGCGGTTAAAACTGTACGGCATTTTCTGTAACGCGTCCATGAACCATCGGCAGGTGGAACGGTTCTGCAAACTGGATGCGGCCTGCAACACGTTGATGGAAAACGCATTTTGCAAACTGGGGCTCAGCGCCCGCAGTTACGACCGGATCCTGAAAGTGGCCCGCACCATTGCGGACCTGGAGAGGAGTGATATCATTCTTCCGTCACATATTGCGGAAGCGATTCAGCTACGGACACAGGTGAATCAGTGAATGGTATGTCTTAAAGGCCTTTCATAAGACGTTTTCTGTAAATAAAGAATTAAATCAGAGGTGGCTGGCAAGGTCACCTCTTTTTTTGGTATAATACTATAAAGTCCAGGTTAATGAAATCGTAATGCTATTTTGGACAGGAGTGTGAATAATGGAATTTAAGGAAGTAGTTAAAAACCGTTATTCCTGCAAAAAATTCAACGGAAGACAGGTGGAAAGTGCTAAACTGAAAGCAATTCTGGAAGCGGGGAGGCTGGCTCCGACGGCAAAGAATCTGCAGGAGCAGCGTATTTATGTAATTCAGTCCGATGAGGCTCTTGCCAGAATTGACGCAGCAACACCGTGCCGTTACGGCGCGCCGACAGTACTTGTCGTTGCCTATGATAAGAACAATGTATTCACCTATCCGGGCGGCAAGTGTAATTCCGGAGCAGAAGACGCAACGATTGTAGCGACGCATATGATTCTTGCTGCCGCTAATGAAGGGGTGGACAGCTGCTGGCTGAATTTCTTTGATCCGGAAAAACTGGCGAAATCGCTTGGTCTGCCGGAGAACGAAGAAATCCTGATGCTGATGGATCTGGGATATGCAGCGGAAGGCATTGGGCCGCTTCCCAAACATACGGACCGGAAACGCCTGGACCAGACGGTGAGTTTTATGTAAAGGCCTGCATTTAATAAGGATGAAGTATCATGATTACGTTGTCGGGACTTAAGAGATTCTTTGATGCAATTGATAGCGGTCATACATGGAAATGTGTTGTTGCGGGAAGCGAGATAAAGGACGTAAAAAAGGACCGTGAAAGTTCCGTTATAATTGAAGGTTATGACTTTTCAGAAAAGGCGGTTTATTTTGAAGGGCGTTACCTGCCGTTCTCACAGATAAAAAGTGTCCGCAGCCAGCCTTCCGCCATCCGTATCCGGGGAGGCGGCTGCGGCATCGGGCTGCCGGTTTTTAAAATCCGGCTGGATTACGGCGCAAAAAATCCGGTTGTACTGGTTGTGGAAGATAAAGACAATGTGGACGAAATCATCAACAGGATTTGTATGGTCAATCGTGATACTACTCTGGAATATTATGTGGATCCCCACACCGGATTAAGACCGGAGAAAATTTCGCCGCCTTTATACTGAGTAATTTAGGTAAGTAATCTTACAAACCGGTAATTACAAGGGGACATCATTTGACCGTTTTTCACCGGTACTCAACGTACCGATCAGAGGAGAGATTCCGCTATGATTGCCGATAAGGAATGGAAAGCAAACTTGAAACTGCTCAATGACCTCGCGATGCGGTATGAGGTCGCCGTCAAACCTCTGTATGAAGAAGATTATTTGAAAGAGTTCTATGATTTTTATGAAATAAAAAACAGAAGGTCAAAACTGGTTTCGGCGGTGGAAGGCTTTGAGGAAACATTAAAAAATGTAAGCGGCGAGTGTTGCTGGGAAACCATTGCTGAAAAGACGAAAAGCCTGTTTGGCTTGCCGCTTCGTGTGACAGTCTTTGACGATGATACAAAGCTGAAGGAGGAATTGGAAGGTCCCGACGGACTTGCTCCCTTCTTCTTTGTTTTTGATATGATGTTCTGCGAATATGGGGAGTATACCCTGTGCTTCATTTCAGGAAGCAACAACTAGAAAAAAGCAGAACGGGAAGACTGCAGAAGGCATGATAAAAATGATTATTGACGCACATATGCATTATTTCAATATTGAGGGTTTTGACGAACTTGCGAGGTTGGCGGACCATGAAAATTCACGCCGGGGCTGGCAGGATATTTGTGAAACAAACAAAATCGCCTTTTCTGTTGCCATGGGTAACAGTTACGATGCGCCCTGCCGTTTTGGAGGAGTTACGCCCCGGCTTATAAACCTCGGGGGGGAGCCTTTTTGCGCACAGCCTTATAATCAGCCGGATAATGTGGGTTACTGCCTGGGTGTGCAAAGCGAAGAGATAACCCCGGACAACGCTGAAAGGACCGCCATGGAGTTTGAGTATTATCTCCAGCGTGACCCCCATTGCCTGGGCATAAAGTTTTATATGGGTTATCAAAACGTGTACCTGTATGATCCGAGGCATGAACCGCTGTTTGAACTGGCGAAAGTCTACGATGTGCCCGTGGCCATGCACAGCGGGGAAACCGCAAATCACCACGGCAGGCTGCGTTATTCCCATCCGCTGACGGTAGACGAAGCGGCTTGCCGGCATCCGGATGTACGTTTTGTTATTTGTCACATGGGTAATCCATGGATTGTGGATGCTTTTGAAGTGGCGAGTAAAAATGAGAACGTTTTCATGGATTTTTCCGGTTTGTGGGAACACCGGCTGACGCCGGAGAGAGAGCGTGAAATTGAGGACTTTCAGAAGTATGTGCGCATGTGGTTGAATTATCACGGAATATGGAACAAGATCATGTACGGAAGTGACTGGCCCCTTGTCAATATCCCGGATAATATCCGCAACCTGGGCAAGATTGTTCCGGAAGAACACTGGGGCGAGTTTTATTATGATAATGCGCTCCGGGTGTACAGCAGGATTAAAATAATTAAGACTGTGACAGGCTGTTGATGATTGGTGTGAGGAAAAGTATATGAAAAAAATAACAATAGAGATTGACACAGAATATATTCCGGCTGTTTCACTGTTGAAACTGGCTGGCGTTGTGGAAAGTGGCGGTCAGGCTTCTTATGAGATAGAGCAGGGGCATGTGACCATGGATGGAGTCGTTTTAAAAGAAAAACGCAAAAAGGTAAGACCGGGAAGTACTGTGGTTCTGAATCATGAATACGCGATTTATGTAACAGAGTAACATGATTTTCCGGTTACCCATTGGGGAGTGGACTTTCACAAGGGTATCAGGGAAAGAAAAGGTAAAGAATGAAAACAGTTGAAGAATACCTGTCCCACTGCTATTCAATATCGGAAATTCCGCCGGCTCTTCCTTTGCCTGCGGAAACGTTTGTTGCAAGCTGGAAAGAGGCAGAAGGAAAAGAGGCGCTGGACTTTTTGACGCATACGACCGGCCCTTGCGGCTGGACATGGAACTTGCGGACGGGCAGAAGATCCTTCCTGTGGGAAAAGCGCTGGCGCTGATCCGGGAATGTGGAAAAAACAGGGTGCGCCGTGTACGGCTGACAGGAGACGTTGCCGGATATAAAGATTTGCCCATTTTGCTGCATGAGAGCAAAAAACAGGGCGTGGCAACAGAGATCGTAATTGCGGGGCAAGCGCAGAAAACCTGGCTCGCCGACATGTTTGCTGCGGGAGCGGACGCTTTCCTTGTGGACATGGAAGGTGCTGCGGACGGTGCAACGCGGACCACACTGCAACTGTTGCGGAATATGCGATTCAGTAACGTACGGGCACGCTGGCATATGCACCGGGGCAACACAGAAGAACTGAAGGCAGTTGTTGAAACAGCAGCCGGGCTGGGAGTAAAGGAACTTCTCATTACCGGGGCGAAACCGCATGCCGGAAACAAAATGAAAGCGCAACTGCCGGACTGGTCACAGATGGAAGCGGCAGCTGCATTAATCAGGGAATATGATGGGAGTAATGCGGCGCAGGGCATACTGTTGCAGGATAAGAAGATGCGTCTTACAGTGGAATCCTGCTTCTCTCAATTGAGGGCCTTTATGGGCGGTACAGATGCCAGGTATAATGATAATCAGGGTATCGGGCGTGGATGTGAAGCTGGCCGGTCTTTCTTTGCAGTGGCAGCAGACGGGAGTTTTACACCCTGCCTGTACATGGAGGAGAATGCCGAAACGCCGTCGACCGGTTACTGTAATACAGAAAACGTCGTTGCCTTTTGGGAAAAATTCCCTGTTCTCCAAACATTACGCTGTTCCGGAGAAAGAATCAGGGAATGCGCGGACTGCTGTTTCCAACGCCGTTGCCTGCATTGCCAGGCCTGGGGGAAGGATACACATGTCCGGTGTACCATGCGTTGTGATGAAGATTCCTTCAGGTGAAGAAGGAGCGATTATATGAGTCAATCCGGCTTTTTCAGTTATCTCTACAGAACCTTTTTTACCTTCACTGGAAGGTTGAACCGTAAACCCTATATTATGCGTTCCCTGGTGGCGATTTTCCTGCCTGTGATACTTGCCGTCGTATTGTTTTATCTGTTTGCGGGCGGGTTAAAGCCGGGGCAGGAATATCTGCACAAAGACTTGCTCTGGCTGCATGTGACTGTGCATTCACTGTTGATTATACTTGCTATTTTCATGGGCTTTTCGCTGGGCGTGCGCCGGTGTCACGACCTTGATAAAAGCGGATGGTGGCTTCTGTTAGGCGCCGTCCCCTACATCAACATTGCCTGGGGCCTGTACCTAGCATGCAAGCGGGGGACTGTCGGGCCGAACCGGTATGGCGACGATCCCATCCGTGATGATTATGAAAGGATGGAAGATATTGCGGAAAGCCTGCGGGAGAAACACGGGACTCTGAAATAATGATATGATGAAGACATGTTATATGGACATGTACGCGTTTCATAATTAGAAACATTGACTGTTCCGCATATTGTGATATAAGGAGGCGAGGTCATGCCGGAACTGCCGGAAGTGGAGCAGGTGAGGGTATCGCTGCTTCCCCATATAAAAGGCAAAACAATTTTAAAAACAGAAGTCCGGCTGCCCCGTATGATACACCATCCGGCAGTGCCGGATTTTATTATGGGCGTGGAGGGGCGGACAATTACAGACGTGCGGCGCAGAGGCAAATACCTGACGCTGTTACTGGACGACGGACATTATATCCTGGCTCATTTGCGGATGACCGGGGCCCTGCTGGTCTTACGCGGTGAAGCACCGGAGCCGCCGTATGCAAAAATTCGTTTTTCCCTTTCGGATGGGACGGACTTATGGTTTACCGATATCCGGACATTTGGAACGGTATGCCTGTGTGGCGGCAGCGACTCCTGGAAAGACGGGGGCTATGCCGGTTTAGGGCCGGAACCATTGTCTCCGGAATTCACGGAAGACTATCTGAAAGAAAAACTGAAAAAGAGCCATCAGATGGTGAAGTGTTTCCTTCTGGACCAGCATAAAATAGCCGGCATGGGCAATATTTATGCGGATGAAGCGCTGGCAGCAGCAGGAATCCGGCCAACGCGATATACGGATAAACTGACGTTACAACAAATCCATGCGTTGTATGAAGCGGTGAACCGGGTGATTGCCCAGGGCCTGCGCCATCGCGGAACCACTTTCCGCAATTATCAGGACGCGGACGGGCAGATGGGAAACAACAAAGAGTTTCTTCTGGTGTACGGAAGAAAAGGGATGCCCTGTCAAAAGTGCGGCACAGAGCTAAAACAAATTAAAGTTGGCGGGCGTGGCAGCGTGTACTGTCCCCACTGTCAGAAATAATCAGCAAGATGCGGCTGCAGGTTTTACCACCGGCACGATATAAACCGGATTATGATTCAGAAGCAGTTACTGGCGCAAGATGAATCACTTGGAGATGAAAGTAGTTTTGATTAATGAAAATATGGGATATTAAGAGAGGTTCCAGAACCTATGCAAACACTCTATATTGCAGAAAAACCGGACATTGCCAAAGCCATTGCAGACTACCTCTGGCCGTCCGGAGGATATAAACAAGGCGCGGGCTTTTACCGGAAGGAAGATATCACGGTTTCCTGGGCGGTAGGGCATCTGCTGGAACTGGCGACGCCGGAAGCCTACGACAAACGGTACGCCAGGTGGACCAATTACCGCATTTTCCCGGCAGTATGGCAACATGAGGTGATTGCCCGTTCCAGTGCCCAGTTCAAGGTGGTGGCCGGTCTTTTAAAGACTGCGGACGAGGTCATCCATGCCGGTGACCCGGACCGGGAAGGACAGTTGCTGATCGAGGAAATTTTGCATTATTGCAATTACCGTGGTAAGGTGCGTCGGCTTCTGATCAACGCCAAGGATGACGTGAGTATGAAGCGGGCGTTTGAAAGCATCGAGGACAACGCAAACTATGAAAATCTGTACGCGGCGGGTCTGGCGCGGGAGCAGGCAGACTGGCTGGTAGGGATTAACCTGACCCGTTGCTATACCACGAATGCGTCGAAGTTTTCGCCGGGAGCCGTCTGGAATATCGGACGGGTAAAAGTGCCTACGCTTGCGCTGGTTGTCAACCGGGAAAAGGAAATACGGAATTTCGTGGTCCGCAAGTATTATGAGCTGAAAGCGGCTTTCACAAAAGAAGGGATCCGCTTCACCGCGTTATGGCACCCTGATGAGAAGAAGATCGGTTTAGACGAAGACGGCCGTCTGTTAGATGAACAGATTGCGGAGACCGTGCGGCA
>JAEEGH010019939.1_pt1 | contig 14003 bp, 8 predicted proteins | sample 9134181 | NCBI WGS metagenome assembly JAEEGH01 (sample SAMN16246544, study PRJNA631951) | gut metagenome | biome: gut microbiome; feature: rumen; material: DP-attached | host: Bos | place: Iran: Karaj | collected 2018-10
ATAAAGAGTGCCTGACCGTTCTCGATTTCATTGGACAGGCGAATAGAAAGTATAACTTTGAGGACAAGTTTGCCGCACTGCTCTCCAACACAACCCGTAGCGTGACCCGGGAGATCAAGGACGGCTTTGTTTCCGCACCGAAGGGCTGCTATATCCAGCTGGAGAAAAAGGCAGCCAAATACATACTTGATAATATCCGGGCTTCTTATGGCAACACCGCTGGTCTGGTGACACGAGTTGCGTCCTTTGAAGAAGATACCGGCATGAAGCTGAGCCTTGGCAACTTCCTGGACTATTATCATCTCGATCCACGGAGCGTTTACAAGTTTGCCACGTTCTCCCGGCTGTGTGCCCGTGCTGACGTGATCGACGATTTCACGGAGCCACTGGAAGAGACGATGACAAAGGCGCTGGCTAGGCTGGCAGTAATCGACTCTCGGCGGTGGATCACCTTCCTGCTGGATCTTCTGCCGCGGCTGGACGATGTGGATTTCGACAAGCTCTCCGACATTGAAAAGCGGATGCTGCAGATGTTCTATATCACAGTCTGGGGCAAGGCGGCCGAGGACTGGAGCAGTGACGAGGTTTGGGACAATCTCTATGCCCTAGCGGATAGCCCGGTGCTGCTGGGCGAGCTGGTCGATCTGCTGAAATATCAATATAACCGGATTGACTTCATAGATGCGCCGGTGGATGTGGGCTTTGATTGTCCGCTGGATCTTCATTGCACCTATACCCGTGATCAGCTGCTGGTGGCGCTGGACTTCCTGAAGCCCGCGACTGTGCGTGAGGGCGTGAAGTGGCTGCCGGATCAGAAGCTGGACGTGTTCTTCGTAACGCTGAATAAGGCGGACAAGGACTATTCGCCCACGACCATGTACAATGACTATTCGATCAACGAGTGGCTGTTCCACTGGCAGAGCCAGAGCACCACGGCGGAGCGTTCCTCCACCGGCCAGCGGTATATCCACCACAAGGAGCATGGCAGCCGTGTGCTGCTGTTCGTCCGTGAGTTCAAGGCTGATCGGATCACCAACGGCGCGGAGGCCTATACCTATCTCGGTACAGCCAACTATGTCAAGCACGAGGGCGAAAAGCCCATGAATATCACCTGGCGGCTAGATGCACCAATCCCGGCAAAGTATTTGAAGAAGACGAACAAATTGGTTGTTGGATGAAGGAGTTATACATGAAGCTGATTCATATCGCTGATCTTCATTTAGGCAAGCGCGTCTATGAGTATTCAATGCTCGAAGATCAGGAGTTTATTCTCAAAAGAGTCATCAATATCGTTGATTCTGAAAAGCCAGACGGCATGGTCATAGCAGGTGACATCTACGACAAATCCATCCCGTCAGCCGAGGCGGTGCAGCTATTTGATGAGTTTCTTGTGCAGCTGGCAAAGCGGCGCATCAAGGTATTCGTCATTAGCGGGAACCACGATTCAGCGGAAAGAATTGCATTCGGTGCAAGGCTGATGGATGCCAGCGGGATATATATGTCTCCGGTCTACGACGGAGATGTTAGGCCAATTTCGGCGAATGATGAATTCGGCGCTGTGCATTTTTATCTGCTTCCATTTATAAAACCTGCTCACGTTCGCCGCTTCTTCGATGATGAAATAGTATCTTATACTGATGCAATTCAGACTGTGATCTCCCATATGGATATTGACCGTACTGAGCGGAACGTCCTTGTTACGCACCAGTTCGTCACCGGAGCACTGCGTTCAGAGTCCGAGGAAATATCTGTTGGGGGCTCGGACAATGTCGATGCATTTGTATTCGAGCCTTTTGACTATGTTGCGCTCGGGCATCTTCACTCCCCTCAGAACTGTGGCTCAGAAATAATACGCTATTGTGGAACGCCTCTGAAGTACTCATTCTCAGAAGTGCAGGACCACAAGTCCGTTACTATAGTCGAATTGTTTGAAAAAGGGCGCTTATCATATAGAACTGTTCCCCTCGAGCCGAAGCGCGATCTTGTCGAACTGAAGGGGAAGTACGATGAGTTGACCCTGAAATCATTTTATGAAAAAACAACCTGGCAGGAGGACTATGTGCATATCACGCTGACAGACGAGGAGGATGTGCCGGATGCAATCGGTAAGCTCCGAACAGTCTATCACAGGTTGATGAAGCTTGATTACGATAACAAGCGCACCCGCATTAATAATGAGATTGTTGGGTCAGAAGCTGTCGAGGCAAAGTCTCCATTCGAGCTTTTTTCAGAGTTCTATGAACTTCAGAACAATCAACCAATGAGTGAAGAACAAGCTGTACACATGAAGGAATTGATAGTGGCAACGTGGGAGGGCGAACAATGAGGCCTAAAAAGCTGACCATATCTGCGTTTGGCCCTTATGCCAAAAAGACCGTCTTGGAAATGGACGAGCTTGGGACAAACGGATTATATCTGATCACGGGAGATACCGGCGCGGGAAAAACCACTATTTTTGACGCGATAACATACGCACTTTACGGTGAAGCTAGCGGTAATACCCGCGACGCGTCTATGTTCCGATCAAAATATGCGGATGCAAGCGTTCCCACCGAGGTCGAGCTTGAGTTCTTCTATGATGGAAAGACATATAACGTAAAACGAAATCCGGAATACGAGCGCCCAAAAACTCGAGGGGAAGGGTTTACCACACAAAAGGCGGCAGCCGAACTCCATTATCCCGACGGGAGAGTTATAACAGGGCCTCGGGATGTGAATGCTGCGATTACTGGCATCATGGGAATCAATCGCAGTCAGTTCATGCAGATTGCCATGATCGCTCAGGGTGATTTTTTGAAGCTTCTTCTTTCCCCAACAGAGGATAGAAAAGCCATTTTTCGGCAGATTTTCAAAACGCAGCTTTTCCAGATCCTTCAGGAAAAGCTGAAACGCGAATCCGGAGATTTGAGTGATCGGTGTACAGAAGCAAAAACCAGTCTAGCACAGTATATTGGTGGCATTGCGGCGGATGAGAGCGACGTTCTGAGCATAGAAGTGGCAAAAGCAAAATCGGGCGAGTTGCCTATTGGAGATGTATTGACGCTGCTTAAGACTCTCATTGAGCAAGATGACTCCAAGGAGAAGGGCTTATGCGATCAAATTGACCGTACGGATAAGGAGCTTGAGATCGTTAACAGTAAACTTGGAATGATCGAGGCACAGGAAAAAACCAAAAAGGACATCGAAAAAGCGAAAGCGGACAAGTTAGAGGAAGAACAACGTCATAAATCTCTGTCAGAGTACTTTGCCGAACAGAAAGATAGGGCTCCAGAGATAGACAAAGCTACCACCGAGAAAAACATGCTTGAGGTAGAGCTTCCACGCTACGACACCGTCAAAGCTATTTCGGATGAGATTACCGGACTTGAAGAGGATCTGAAGCTTCAGTGTAACGAGCACGCGGAAAAAACAGAACAGCAAAAGACTGACTCGTTAGAACTAGTCAAGCTCAAAACTGAGTTAAAGTCTCTTGCAGATACTGGTGAAAATAAGCAGCGACTACTCGCTGAAAAGGACAAGCTCGATACAAGAAAGCACGCTGTTGATTCGTTTTCCTCTGCTCTGTCCGAATGTAACGTAAAAAGAGCGTCTCTTGAGAAGTTGCAATATGAGTATTCCGCAGCTTCCGAGGAGAGCATTAAGTTGACAGCCAATTACGAAGAAAAAAACAAGGCGTTTCTGGATGAACAAGCAGGAATTATCGCCGAAGCGCTCGAGGAAGGCAAGCCGTGCCCGGTTTGTGGTTCGTTAGAGCACCCGTATCCTGCCAAGAAGTCCGCAAAAGCGCCAACCGAGGCGCAGCTTAAATCTGCAAAAAGAGATGCTGAGATTGCACAGAAGGATACGCAAAAAAAGAGCGAATTGTGCGCCTTCGCAAAGGCAGACCTCCACGCCGCAGAGGAGAGCATAAGCGAGCAAATGCATGCTCTATGGAGTGAGGCTACATTTGACACTCTTGATGGATTTATTGAGCGCGAGCTTTCCAGTTTGAAAGCTGAGCTCGACGAACTTGACGCTGCAATTGAAAAAGAAGACGAGCGCAATGCGCGAAAAACACTTCTTGAAGAGAGCATTCCGAAGAAGGAGGATGCACTTTCCGAACTTGGCAAAGCAGTCGATGCGCTTTCGGTCAAGATTGCAGAGTTATCCGCCTCTATCGCAGCGAAAGCGAATCAACTAAAGGAAGAAAAGGAGAACCTCCATTTCGGGAACCGGAAGGAAGCCGCGGAGTATATTCTTAAGCTGGGAGCCACCGCCGAAGAAATGCGCGCTTCGCTCAAAAAAGCGGAAAGTGAGTTTAATGATTCTGACAAAAAGCTCGGTGAGCTAAGCGCCGCCATCAAAAGCCTTGAGGAGTCTCTTTCAAATGCGTTTGACCTTGATAAAGACTATGAGCTACAAAAAAAGGTTGGTCTTTCCAAAACTAGGAATGAAGCGGCTGAAGAATCCAAACGGGTTCATGCAAGGCTCGTAACGAATAGGAGCGCATTGAACAGCATTCAGGAGAAAATGGGTGACCTTGATGAGCTTGAGACGCGCTATTCGATGATAAAAGCCCTCTCCAACACGGCAAACGGAACTATTTCCGGAAAAGAAAAGATCATGCTGGAAACATATATCCAAATGACCTATTTCGATCGTATTATTGCAAGGGCAAACACAAGGTTTATGGTTATGTCCGGAGGGCAGTACGAACTTAAGCGCCGCAAAGAGGCCGAAAATAACAGGAGCCAGAGCGGTTTGGATCTGGATGTAATCGATCACTATAATGGTACAGAGCGAAGCGTAAAGACCCTTTCTGGAGGGGAATCCTTCAAAGCTTCGCTTTCACTAGCGCTGGGGCTCTCCGATGAGATTCAGTCTTCTGCCGGTGGCGTGAAGCTTGATACGATGTTTGTCGACGAGGGTTTCGGATCACTCGACGAGGATTCCCTTGATCAAGCTATGCGAGCACTTTATAGTCTTTCTGACGGAAATCGTCTTGTGGGTATTATTTCTCATGTAGCAGATTTGAAGAATCGAATCGACAAGCAGGTTGTCGTTACGAAAGATCCGAGTGGCGGAAGTAACGCTGCGATAGTATGTTAATGAGGGACGGTTATGATAAGAAAGATATCCAAAATTAACAATTTCGCTGTTTTTGATAACTATAGATGGGATGCTGAAACCATCAACAAGGATGGGCAACCGTTACAATTTGAGAAGATTAACATACTGTATGGGCGTAATTATTCCGGGAAAACAACCCTTTCTAGAATAATGCGAGCGCTTGAAACAAAGCAATTGCCAGACAAGTATGATTGCCCAACATTTGAACTTATTGATGAATCTGACAACGCAATTGATCAAGACGATCTTATCAGCTTTTCAACCCCTGTTAGGGTGTTTAATGAAGACTTTGTAAGAGAAAACTTGACATTTCTCATTGATCCAGCCGGAGAAATAGCTCCATTTGCAATTCTCGGTGGAGACAACAGTATTCTGGAAAAACAGATTTCTGAACTTTCAAATGAAATCGGAGTTGACGGAGAAAACAAAACAGGAATACACAAACTGCTCGAAGACGCTGAAACGCAACTTGCTTCTTCAGATGCAGAATATAGAAGGGCTGTTTCTGAACTAGAGAGCCTATTATCGAAAAAAGCAACAGATCGGAAAATTGGCATTAAGTATAAATCAGACAAATTTGGAGATGTAAACTATAACATCACAAAACTCAAAAACGATATTCGCACTATTGAGGAACCTTCTTATCAAACGCCAACAGACGAGGAGATTGCTGAGTGTGAGGCCAGGCTGAAAGACACAGTTCAGGCGCCTATCCCACAGCTAAATTACACACCGAAATATCAAGTTTTTCGAAAAGATACTTTATTACTCCTGAGCAAAGAAATTGGAAATACTAACAGGATTCAAAGATTACTACATGATACAGCATTGAACTTGTGGGTAAAAAGAGGTGTAGAATTAGCCGACAATGCAAAGGAGTGTCCATTTTGCGGCAACCCTATTGGAGACGATTTTTGGGTCGAAATCCACGCACATTTTGATGAAGAGTCGAAAGAACTGGAGAACAGCATTACAAATTTAATTTCTAAGATTGAGCGAGAAATTAATAATGACTTTTTTGATGCATTAGTTTCCCCAGAACGCTTTTATTCTGAATATGTAAGGAGATACGAGACTGATAGAAAAAGCCTGCTTGAAGAAAAGAGCAAATACAAAGATGCATTACAAAACCTGATTGATTCTTTGCAGCAAAGATTGCTGAATATTGCAACTCCAATTGATCCTCTTTTTCAAGATTACGATGAAAGCAGAGTGGTCGAGCTATGTCTCAGATTGAATACAACAATTTCTGAGAACAACAATTATTCTGGAAAAATAAATAGTGCAAAGGAAAAGGCATATAAAGTGTTACGGCTAAAGGAGGTCGAAGACTATTGCGCAACGATTGGATACGCCGATATCATTCAGAAAAACTCTAAATTGGAAACTGCTAAAGAACAATGTAAGACGTTCCGCGACGAAGTAAAAAACAAGCTGTTGGGCAAGCAAGCAGAACTTGAGGCAAAAAAACGTCTACTGCACGATGAAGAGAAAGGCGCTCTTCATGTTAATGAATATCTCAACGACTTTTTTGGTCATCGCTTTGTAACGCTTGAAGCAAAAAAAGATTCTGAAAACGACAAGCTAGTCAAATTCCAAATAATGCGTAAAGGGAAACCTGCATATAACCTAAGTGAAGGAGAATGTAGCCTGATTGCTTTTTGTTACTTCATGGCTAAGCTAGATGATACTAGCACGTCAGGAACAAAACCCATTATTTGGATTGACGATCCAATCTCTAGCTTGGATAGCAATCATATTTATTTCGTTTTTAGTCTGATCGTATCCAAAATAGCAAAGGTAGGATGTTTTGACCAACTCTTTCTCTCCACGCATAATCTGGACTTTCTAAAATATCTACATCGCATCAAGTCATATAAAGTGGATAGCAGTGGAAAACAAAAAGAAGTGGGGAAAGCATATTTTTTAATTGAACGAGTTGGCGCAACATCTGCAATTAAAGCATTGCCCAACTATCTGAAAAAAAACGCAACAGAGTATAACTATTTATTCTCGCAGATCTATAAAGTTGCCCAATGCATTTCTGTGACAGACGAAAACTATGATATGCTCTATTCTTTTGGAAACAGTGCCCGAAAGTTTCTAGAAGTGTATTTGTATTTTAAGTACCCAACGGACGAGGATTTGCTTCCAAAGCTAAAGAGGTTCTTCGCACCAGAAGATATTCCTCCGATATTAATTAATCGCTTGGTTAACGAAGACTCACATGGTCCAACGCCAGAAAACGGACTTAGATTAGGTATTGATCCGGAAACTATTCCAGTAGCTCAGAAGATCCTTCAATTATTGGGAAAAGATGAGGAGCAGTACGAGGCTTTTGAAAAGAGTATTATTTAACTTTCAATCGAACTCCTCTCTGTATTGATCAGAAGAATGGAAACAGGTTAAGCTTGTCAAGTCTGCAAACCTGATTTTTGCACATTGGACTCTGATATGGCGTTGGGCTATCATGTACGCGAAGGGATACCAAAAACGACGCGTATATGAAGGAGGCGCGGTATGGAAAACAGATTTGCAGCAGCGCGGAGGCGGTATCTGCGCACACAGAAACGGCATCTTCACGGGGATGTTGCTGACGTGGACATTGGAGCCGCATCCTGCGGAGCTCGGCGAGTCGGCGCAGGCCATGACCGGATCGTGGAGCAAATGAAGAAGGCCGAAGGGGTCACCGAGCAGTTGAAGGCCACAGATCAGATGGAAAGGGTCAGACGGATGAACAACATCCGGCAGCCCGCATAGATCACTTTGACCGTATAAACATTTGCCATGCTTTTTCACTCCTTTGTCAAAACTCAGATCCGGCCTTCATATAGTCCATCAGATTGACGTGCCGGATCCCGCCGCGCTTCTGCAGCAAATAGTCTGTTGTCAGCAGATACTTTGGATAATTGTCCCGGATCTTTTCCAACGGGTGGTACTCCCGGTCTTCGGTCTCCTTACTCTGCGCGATCGTATATGCGACCTGGAGATAGGCATAATCTGCGCTCCGGCTGCGGAGAATGAAATCGCATTCCAGCGTTCCGATCCTCCCGACGCTGACGATGTACCCACGGCTTTTTGCGTAGAAATAGCAGATGTTCTCCAGCACGGGACCGTAATTGATCCTGTTGTCCGTGTTGCCGCAGAAATAGAAGCTCAAATCAGACAGATAGTATTTCTTTTCCCCTTTCAGCGCACGTTTGGACTTCATATCGAAACGGCCGCACTTATAGAGGATCTTCGCATTGACAAGAACAGAGATATACTTGCTCACCGTTGCCCGTGTGGTGTTCACCCCATTCTTTACCAGCGCCTCTTGAAGGCTGTTGATGCTGGTCGTTGCCCCGAAGTTATTGATAATGAAACGGCGGACCATCTCAAATGCCTCTTTGTCCTTGATCTTGGCGCGTCTGCGGATATCCTTTTCAAAGATCTCATTGACGACGCTCTCCGTATAGCTGCGTTTGTCCGCAATCTCATCCAGGAGGATCGCGCGCGGGAAGCCACCCTCCATAATAAAGCGATTCAGTTCGATGGAAAGATTGGCGTCGACCGGTTTGCCGTAAAAGGCTTTCATCTCCAGGTACTCGTCGAAGGTCAGGGGGAACATCTCTATTTCCACATAGCGTCCGGTCAGCTTGGTCGCCAACTCACCGCTGAGGAGATAGGAGTTGGAGCCGGTAATGAAGATGGAATAATCTCCCTCCTCCCGATAGGCATTGATGACCTCTTCAAAGTCCTTCACGTTTTGGATCTCATCAACAAACAGGTAGGTCATGCCCGCGCTTTTCGGAAACGACGCGATCAGCTCGTCAAGCCGGTCGGCGGTCTTGATCTTCCGATAACCGCGCTTGTCAAGATTGAGGAAAACGATTTGATTCTCACTTGTGCCGCCTTCCCGCAGCTCATCCGCAACCATCTGCATCAGGCTTGATTTGCCGCAGCGGCGGACTCCGGTGATCACCTTAATGATATCGGCGGCATGATAAAAGCCGCGGATCTTTTTCAGATAGTTTTCACGTCGAAAGAGCTTCATGTCTATGACCTCCGTAGAAACAGCTGTATATAGGATACCCTCTTTCAAAGAAAAAAGCAAGTTATCAAATCAGAATTTGATAAAAATATAAAATATGATCTCATAACATAGCGCATTTGGCAATGTGCAGCATTATTTCTCCATTCGCCCCCATGCCTCTGTTGCGGGGAAGGGACTATGCATATGTCCCCATGTGTCTCCGTCTGTCCCGATCCGGTCAAGCGGTGAATAACGTATCTGAGCAAATATACTGAACAACGCCTTCTTTGCACAACGGAAGCGCAAAGGAGGCGTTGAAATATGGATTAAAGCGTTTTTCGGCAAGGCGGCAAGAGCTGTTCGACGAGGACTGCGGGGCGGTTGAAGAAGGGCAATAAAAACGGTCGCAGGCTTTCGCCTGCGACCTACATAGAGTAATCAAATAATCAAAATGTCATGCTGTTATTCATCATTAGGGTAGCGCCACAGCCCGCCAACAACACGAGGAAGGCTATCGACATAGAAGTATAACTGGAAAAGCCATAGCTCTGTGTATTTTTTGTATACTTCTTCCAGCAACTCAGGCGTGTTTCCGCTTTCAGTGATCTGGCCGTTAAGCTCTTTCAACTCGTGCAGGAAATCTCGAAGATACCCAAGGGCTTCTTCAAGAGAGTATTGCGCCTCTTCCTCGCGGTACGTTTCTTTCCCTGCCGCCAGGCCATCAATGATCAGCTCAAGGTCTTCGCACTCTGCGTTTAAGTTAGATCGAGCCATTAGAAACACCTCCGGCGCATTTGGTTTAGCCGTGAGAAGCTTACCTTTTTTTGAATGATACCACAAACAGCAATGCATGTTAAGAAATGAGTTTGGCTTCGAGGAATCAGATGTTAACGATCTGATCGGCCTTTTGAATGAAAAAGCTGTTTTCCTTGACAGGACGACAACTGACGAACTGTTTCCCGATCCGGATGATGCAGTCTTTTATGAGATCGCTCTTACTGCCAGGAAAAACTGCGATGCCTATCAAGACTCATTTCCCTGACCATCTCTGCCTGCCCTCGTTGATCAATTGATAATGTGTTACCTTTTGCATATCCCAATCTCATAGCGCCACCTCCATGCTGGCAGATGATAACGCCGATCGATCATATGGGCAACCACCTTTCCGAGTTCCATTTCCGAGTGCCAAAGTGCCAAAGTGAACACCTTTCCGTCGTTCCACACCCTTCTCGGAAAGCATTTCATCACATAAAAATCGGGCGTTTCCCCTTTCGGGGAAGCGCCCTGGATCATTGCTTAGACTATTTTCCCCTAGTCATCAAGGACAACTTCTTCTGTGATTATATGAACCCGTGTGGTCTCGCTGACAGTGGCAAATGCGTTAGACTTTTCCGGAACGAACGTTATGGTAACCTCACAGGAATCGCTTGGCAGATCCGGATCGGTCGACTCATACTCCAACAGATCGCCTTCAAAAATGTAGGAGCCGTCGAGTTCTTCACCGCCATTGTAGGTGACCGGGAAATCGGATACGGCAATAGCCAGCAGATCCTCGACAGTAGTGTCTTCTTCAGCGCACAGGTAAAGCCCGTCAGCAGGGAATGCCATTTCCGGTATCACCTGGACCGGAACTTCGTTATAATCGGTATATTCCGTTCCTTCATGTATAACCGTAGCCATGTAGACATCCTTTCCTGCTACGTCCTCGTCGATATCCGGCTCAACACACAGATCTTCCTGCAATTCGATAGAATCCGCCTCTACAGTTTCGGTATGATCGGGAACGCGCTCACAGGTGAATGTAGCATCAGCGCTTTCAGGTCCCTGCCAGTTCCACTCCGGTTCACCCCAGATATGACCGCCGGGAATCACGACAGGTTCTTCTATAGGATATTCTCCGTCCGCGTCGCTGAACATCGCTTCGCATTCGGAGCACTGCCAGTAGGCTTCGTAGCCGTCTTCATCGCAGCTGGCGGGCTGCCCCGAAACCTGTGTAAGTTTATGGCCGCCGGGGATCACGATGGGCTCTTCGATCGGATGCTCGCCGTCTTCATCGCTGAAGATTGCTTCGCATTCGGAGCACTGCCAGTAGGCCTCGTAACCGTCTTCTTCGCAGTTGGCCGGCTGCCCCGAAACCTGTGTAAGTTTATGGCCGCCGGGGATCACGATAGGTGCTTCTATCGGATGCTCGCCGTCTTCATCGCTGAAGATTGCTTCGCACTCGGAGCACTGCCAATATGCTTCGTAGCCGTCTTCATCGCAGTTGGCAGGTTTCTCAGCGACAGGTATCAGCTTATGACCGCCGGGAATCACGATAGGTGCTTCTATAGGATATTCTCCGTCCGCTTCTTCCTTTGCGAGACGTTCTTCCTCTGCAAGCCTGTCTGCTTCCTCTTTGGCAAGGCGCTCCTCTTCAGCAAGTCTGTCTGCTTCTTCTTTTGCGAGCCTGTCCTCCTCTTCCTGTGCGAGGCGCTCTTCCTCTGCAAGTCTGTCTGCTTCCTCTTTGGCAAGGCGCTCCTCTTCAGCAAGTCTGTCTGCTTCTTCTTTTGCGAGCCTGTCAGCCTCTTCCTGTGCGAGGCGCTCTTCTTCCGCAAGTCTGTCTGCCTCTTCCTTTGCAAGTTTGTCAGCCTCTTCCTGCGCAAGGCGCTCTTCTTCCGCAAGTCTGTCTGCTTCTTCCTGCGCAAGACGCTCCTCTTCCGCAAGACGGGCTGCTTCTTCATCGGCTTCAAGACCGACAAGATTTGTGTCGCCGTCTCCCGTGATCACTGTCGTAGGGGTGGTGTCTGTATTGTCTTCCGGTTCGGGTATTACCGTATCGGAATAAACAGGTTCGGGTTCGGTTCCCCATGTAAATTCCGGAACAGGTTCGGAAGAGGGTTCATTTTCCGCTGTCTCCGCAGCACTGCTTATTTCCGACTGTGAGGCCTCGCGGATCTCGTCGAAGGCCGACATGATCTCCGAAAGCTGTGAATTGATGAGGTCGATCTGTTCTTCAGAAATGCCTTCATCACCGGCTGCCGCCGCTTCCGCATCGGCGACAAGGATATTTTTGATGTTCTCAAGGAAGGATTCCTCGAATGTCGCAACATCGAAGACAACTTCCGCTTCTTCTTCGGTCACGATCTCGATCTTGACGCCGCTCACGGACGAGCCTGTATCGGCGATCGATTTCATTTCTTCCTGTGAAACAAGTTCTTCCTTGGTTGATGAGAACGCATTTCCTTCGCCGGCGCCGAGGTCCTTCTCAACGGACACAACGGTTCCGTCAGCCTTAACCTTGACTGCCTTTATCTTAACCTGTCCTTCGAGGACGGCGTTACTCGTCTCAACATGACCCGTGACAGCGTCCTCGATAACCTGTGTCAGTGTCTTCGTGCCGCGGATGGACATGGCGGTGTTGGGGGTCATGACATCATACGTAGATGCTGCCGAAAGCTTTTTCTTTACCTCCGTCATCATGGACCCGCGCCAAATGAATACGCTCGTCTTACTGTCTTCCGCGTTTCCTTCCGCAATCAGATCTATCAGAGTATCGGAATGGAGATAAATAAACTTATCGTCATCCAACATCAGATGCGCAAAACCATCGCTGCCGACCGTGATGGTATCTCCCGACTGGAGCGGCATGTCTGTTGATGCTTCCAGAGTTTTGCCGCTGCGTTCGACTGTGCATTCTCCGTTCACATCGATTATCTTAAGAGAACGCCGATCGACTTGACTGTTCGGGAAGAAAACCAGAAGCGCGACAACGATCAAAATTATTATCGCTGTTCCGCTTCCGATGAATAATGCTTTTCTATTCATACGACACCCTTCCTTTCGCGGATCGGCCCGAAAACTAAACTCACATTATTTTTAATTTATTAAATCTTATAATATCATATCTCTTTATATTGGACGCAGATATGCTCTCTGCTGATGACATGAAATATGACTATGATGATAACGGTATATTTGAAACTGCTGGGTTGGAAAGATACAGAGATTAATGAATGAGGCGTTAAGGAGAGCGTTGTCATGTCTGATTCATTTGAAGTAACATATGAAATGGTTTTTTATAGCTAACAGCCATTCTGACCCTCCGTTAGACGACTAACCTTACAATATTTAGCATATCACGAAAATGTGTATTTTTCTACTGCTGATTATATGATCGGCAGTAATTTTTTTGTCCAGAGGCTTAAATTCGAGGGTTCATCTGGCCGTATATCGGATGGCGGTCAGGGATGCGCCGAAAACCTTCAGCAGAAGGTTGTAAAAACGGCGTTTTTCTTCGACTGACATCCGGGAGGGCATCGGGCGGCTCCTTTCCGTTACAACAAAACCTCCGCTACATCCGTCCGGTGTCCTCTTTTTTAACAGAATATCGAAAGCCTGATTACGTATAGGGCCGGGATACATAAAGACCTCCGCATCCTTTCCGGGAGAGAAGTCTTGGTACCCCAGGTTAGGTGTGCCCGTATGTGATCAGGCTTTCCTTTCTCTGGCTGTCCCGGCTCTGTCCGTCCTCGGGCGGAAAGGACAGACAGTGAAAGACTACAGTTACCCGGTACATACGCTCAAACCCCGAATGGGAGTTTGCCGGAGTCTACACTGACGAGGGCATCTCGGCTCTCAACACAAGACACCGTGAAGGTTTCAACACGATGATCAACGACGCCCTCGCCGGGAAGATAGACCTGATCGTTACAAAGTCCGTCAGCAGATTCGCCCGTAACACTGTGGACAGTCTCACCACGATCCGAAAGCTTAAGCAGACGGAACCTATACGAACCCGGTTTTGACGGGCAGCTTTCCGCCTGCACTTCGTTAAAATACTCGACCATCCACAGAGGATGCTCTGCGTTTTTGCCTCGCGCAGACGCAAATCTGCTCCGGC
>JAEEGH010019942.1_pt1 | contig 14001 bp, 13 predicted proteins | sample 9134181 | NCBI WGS metagenome assembly JAEEGH01 (sample SAMN16246544, study PRJNA631951) | gut metagenome | biome: gut microbiome; feature: rumen; material: DP-attached | host: Bos | place: Iran: Karaj | collected 2018-10
GATGACATTGTCGTTGGAAGAGGGCAATGCACCTGGCGACCAGTTGTTTGCATCATTCCATAAGCCATCTTCATGGAACGAGGTGCTGTAGTTGCCTGCGTCTATCCAGTTGCCCGAAGGCGAGAAGGGCGAAAAGCAAAAGTAAAAACTTGTGTTATTTCATTTTGTCATTTACATATAATTGTTTTGGGTTGTCAATGATAATTCTTGATGTACTCAATGGCCGCATCAAGTTGGGGCTTGTAATCTCCGTTGTGATCCTTGCGATTGACCACCTTGTCGGGAGTGAAACCAATGCCTTCCAACACCTCTCCATTCACCATCGACTCGAACGTGGAAGTATAGATGTAATGGTACGTGCTATTGATATCGCCGAAAGGACCGCCATATGTGATGTCAATGTATGAGGGCATCAAGGGCCCCGTTGCGCCGAAAGTACGCTCACCGATGATATAACTTGTAGACAATGCGTTTTTCATGGCCATAGGCTCCATTTCGCCCATACTAGTGGAATACATGTCACACAGCACCACGTATGGGATGTTCTCGGCAGTAAGGTCGCGATGATAAGTTTTCAATGGATTGATAATCAATGGCGTCCACACAGAGTGCTCAAGTCGGTTGGGACCTTCCTTGTAGCGGGTTTTAAACACTTCGGTCGGTGTATTAATAAAGGAACCGACGACGTAGTTAAAGTCAGCATTGAGGCCGCCAGTATTGCAACGGTTGTCGAGAATGATGCCTGCCAATTGCTCACGTGGCATGGTTTTGATGGCAGTAAACCAATGGTCGACGATGGCTGCTGCCATACCCCCATCGCCATGAGCTCCGAGAAAATTCAGGATACTCGTCATGCTTACCGACGATTGCCATAGATAAGGGATCTTGCGGCCGTCTGGTAATTTGATTAGACAGAAGTAATAAGCAATCAATTGACCTGACACATCTTGTAACGACACCGTTTCAGGGGATTCAATCTCATAAACTTGACCCAAAGTTTGAAGCAAGGCCACCAAGCGCATCAAAGAAGATTCCCGATTCTCGACATAATAGTCTCTTGTCACTATTTCCAAATCACCTGGTGAAACGGAGACTAACGGATTTATCTCATCCGTTGGTGGGAACAAGTTCTTCACCTTAATGGCCATGTGATGGTCTTTCAATCCACCCATAGCACCTTCATACAGTTCTTTCAATTCAGAAGTTCTTACCTCTTGGTCTGCCTCATGCTTTGCGTCCAATGCAGCGAATTTGGGCATATATTCGTCGTAAACGGCATCCCAGTCGGTTTTGTCAACATCCCAAAAGACGTACCCTGTACTGACGCATTTCCATAGGTATTCAAACTGGGTGGAATAGCTATTGTAGGCCAATACTCCGTTTTCGCCGATATAGGGATGATAGTCGGCTTCTTTGCGGCATCCGCTGAAAACCAAGGCGATAATTGCCAAAATGATGATATTTCTTTTCATGGTTTCTCAATTTTAGAATTTGTAGTATACGCCCAAACTTAAGGAAAAAGTGCTAAGATAACGCGGGTCGCTCAAATGAGCATAACCCTTGTTATAACTGACAAGGTCGTAATAATAAAGCGCGTCAATGTTGATGCCAATGTGATTAGATGCTTCGACCGTCAGGCCTGCACCACCGACCAAACCAGAAGTAAAACGTTGGTCTTCAGATGTAAATGGACGGCTTTCGTCAAATTCGTGGAAAAAATTGTCGAGGATTGTGGTAGACATGCTTTTGCCATTGACATTCGTCTTTAGCCAATAGCCGCCATAGCCGCCGCAAAGCAAATGGCCACGCAACGTATTGCCGCCAAAGGAGAAATCGGCCATCACGGGAAGCATCAGATAGTCGTTGCGGTACTCAGTGAAGGCTCCCGATGCAATAAAGAGATTGCGGTCCATGCGGTGCGAGCGTCGCATGTAATCCACGCCGATGCGGATAGCCATCCAGTCGACAAAGGAATAATGGGCTTGAATGCCAATGTCATAGCCGCTCAGTGGAGAATATGATTCATCGATACGCCCCAAATTGGTGCGGTCAGCCGAAGTGCGGATCCAGCCGTCTTTGATGCCTACCGCCCATTGGGCGTTGGCCGTCACCGCGGTCCAGCACAGCAGGACTAGAACGATGGCTTTGATTAAATGTTTCTTCATAGGATATGTTTTGGATTAGGTGGCAAATATAAGAAAAATCCGCCAAATAATGTTGGCGGATTTTTCTTGGTGTTTGTCGTAACGGTTAATCTTGTGCCAAGAACGGATACCCGTAAGCGGCAGCAGGAACAAAGGTGTTCTTGATGGCGCGGGGGCTGGTCCAGCGGATGAGGTTCCACAGACCGCCAGCCTTGTCGTTGGTGCCGCTGGCGCGGGCACCGCCGAAGGGCTGCATGCCGACCACGGCTCCCGTGGGCTTGTCGTTCACATAGTAGTTGCCGGCTGCATGGCGCAGCTTGTCGTTGGCGATCTTCTGAGCCTTCATGCAGTTGCCGAAGAAAGCGCCGGTGAGGGCGTAAGGTGAGCTCTGGTCGCAAACATCCAGCATCTCCTCGAACTTGTTGTCATCGTAGACGTAGATGGTGATGATGGGTCCGAAGATCTCCTGAACCATGCTCTCGTAGTTCGGCACCTTGGCGAGGATGACGGTAGGCTCAACGAAGTAACCGACGCTCTTGTCGCAGTTGCCACCGAAGACGATCTCGGCATCGGCGCTGGCTTTGGCGCGGTCGATGTAGCCTTTGCAGTTGTCGAACGAGGCCTCGTCGATAACGGCGTTCACATAGTTGGTGAAGTCTTTCACGTCACCCATCTTGATGGTGCTCATCATGTCGCCCACGCGGTTCTTCACATCGTTCCACATCGAAGCGGGGATGTAAGCGCGCGAAGCAGCGGAGCATTTCTGGCCTTGGTATTCGAAGGCACCGCGAACGATGGCCACGGCCACCTCTTGCGGGTCGGCGCTGTTGTGGACGAAGATGAAGTCCTTGCCGCCGGTCTCACCCACGAGACGAGGATAGGCCTTGTACATGTCGAGGTTCTGGCCGGTGGTCTTCCACAGGCTCTTGAAGGTGGCGGTGCTGCCGGTGAAGTGGATGGCGTTGAAGTTCTTGTCCTTCAGGGCCACGCCGCTGATCACGCTGCCCTTGCCAGGCAGGAAGTTGACGACGCCAGCGGGAAGGCCGGCTTCCATGAAGATGCGCATGTCGGTGTAGTTCGACAGCAAGGCGGTCGTCGAGGGCTTCCAGATGGTGGTGTTACCCATCAGGGCGGGTGTCATGTTCAGGTTGGAGGCAATGGAGGTGAAGTTGAAAGGCGTGATGGCGAACACGAAGCCTTCCAGCGGACGGTATTCGGTACGGTTCAGCTGGTCGTTGGCCGAAGCGGGTTGCTCGGCGTAGAGCTTGCTGGCGTAGTGGTTGTTGTAACGGAAGAAGTCGATGGTCTCGCAGGCGCTGTCGATTTCGGCTTGGAAGCAGTTCTTCGATTGGCCGAGCATGGTGGCGGCGTTGATGCGGGCGCGGTACTTGGTGGCCAGCATCTCGGCGATGCGTGCCATGATGGCGGCGCGTTCGTCCCAAGGCGTGTTCTCCCAGTCGTGCTTGGCGGCTTGGGCGGCGTCGATGGCCATGCGGACTTCCTTTTCGCCTACCTTGTGGTAGCGAGCGATGACGTGTTTGTGGTCGTGGGGCATCACCACCTCGCCCATATCGCCCGTGCGGACTTCCTGACCGTTGATGATGGCGGGGATTTCAACGATTTCGTTGGATTGTCTTTCGAGTTCCTTCTGGAGTTCGATTCTCTCCGGAGAGCCTGGTCTGTAAGCTTTTACAGGCTCGTTGTCCGGCTTCGCAAATGTAATCAGTGCGTTGTTCATGTTTGGTATTTAAGATTTAAAGATTTAAGATTTAAAATTATTTCTGAATAGCAATTTCCAAAAGTTCAACATAATCGTGGTGAAGGATGACTTTCATCCAGCCGAGACGGTTTTTATCATTTTCAGTGAGTTTGAAACCAATGTATTTCGCTTCGTTCATCGGAAAATACTCGTTATCGCTTCTAAGTAGTGTGACATCGGTGCTCATGAAAGAGTCTTCATTACCGAAGCTGTCGTTGGCGTTATTGGCCAAAAGCGAGAATTCCTGATGGACGAGGTTGCCCAAAAGTGCGATGTTTTCATGGCAATAAAGTTCCGTGAGGATGCCACCTTCCGCGATTTCACTCGTTGAATGGAACTGAACGTCATGTTGTCCGTCGCCGTTGAGGTCAATGGTGTAACCCCAAGAATTATGACCATATTGTTCTACTAACGGAATACCCTCGTATGAAATTACGGACATTCCATTATTGTTGCCAAAAACGATTTTGGTTTGTGTAAGGTCTTTTACGCACGACGGCATAATGCAAATTGCCGCCAGTGCCAATGCAAAAAACAATGATTTCTTCATTTTCCTGTCGCTTTTAGTTTCTGAAACGCGGTGCAAATATAAGGTTTTGATTGTAACGAAGAAAAAACAAACTTATTTTGATGACAAAATGTTTTGTTGAATCATTCCTTTATTTCATCCTTTTGATGACCTGCAATCGATGCGTGTGTTCATTCTTCTCCTTATTAAATATACCCGTCTGGTCCAAATAGTCAATGCGGACTTGACCCGAACAATGGATGATCTGTTCATCGCCCATAACGATGCCCACATGGGTGATGTGGCCGTCCTCGTCGCCGAAAAAGGCCAAGTCGCCGGGCTGAGTCTCTTGTAGGAAATACACCAACTCGCCTTCTTTGACTTGTTGCGATGAATCGCGGGGAAGAAGAAGTCCACATAAACGGGCACAAACTTGGATTAAGCCTGAGCAGTCGATGCCCATCGCGGTGCGGCCACCCCAAAGATAAGGCGCACTGAGTAGCATTTTGGCGTAACCCACCATCATCTCGGGATGAAACTCGGCGAGCATTTCAATGGTATTGGGATGAGGCTCATAAATCGGGGTGCCCAATGTCAGCAACTTGCCTTTGTATTCCGCAACGGCCTTGTTAATAAGGTATGCCTTTTTGCCTTTCAAGGCGTTGTAGTTTTCCTCGCTGATTTCACAGAATTGCTTTGCCTGAATCCAGCCGTCATAAGGATAGGCTTCTGAACCCGTCGAAGGGTCTTCTGCCTGTAGGGGCGAAAGGCCGTGCCCCGTCCTGACAAGCACCCATTCTTTGGTTTTTTCCAAAACGCGATAAGTCTCATTATAAAGCAGTTGGCTCACCATCTCTGAGCCGTGACGAGCTTCCTTGCGCATGGCGATGGCGGATAAGTTGCAGATGCCGTAAGTCATTTTTTTGAGTTTTTCAGACCGCTAAAATAATACATTTTTCGATTCTTTTTTTGCGGTTGGAGTTTATTTCCTAATTTAGCCAAGATTTTGAACCGAAGTGTAAAGCTTTAATTCATTGGTTATGAATGTAATAAATAACATCATCAACAAGATACGCCACAATTTTTACGGTATTGCCAAGGTTTTCGCGTTCATCATTGCTGCGTTGCTGGTCTGTTGGCAGATGCCGAGGGCGGGCAAGTTCAAATATGAATACCAGCTATCAAAACCATGGCAGCATGAGACCTTGTACGCGCCTTTCGATTTCCCGATTTACAAGGATGAAGCGACCCTTTGGGCTGAAAACGAGGCGGCCTCGAACAAGGTGCGGCCAGTGTTCGTTTTCAACGATGAAGAGATGATGGCCTCACGTAACGCTTTGTTTGTCAACTTTGAATCGAGATGGCCGGAAAAGACGGCGTTTGACAAGGATTTGAGTCTCGACTATCTGTTCAATGTCTATGATTCCATCGAGGAAAGTGGTATCGTGGCTTACGACAACGCTACTTCCGATTTGACTCCCGAGATGGAAGTGAGCATTATCCGCGACAAGGTTATGCGCACGGCCCGTTACGGTGACTTTTACAGCATGAGTGCGGCTGCCGAAGCGGTTTCGTTTGCCTTGCAAAATGCTGATTTAAAAGTGGATGTAAAGCTTTTGTCTGAACTTCTCAACGATGCCCTTCGTCAAAACGTATTCTATAATGCCGAGCTTACCAAACAGGCCATGGATAATGCAGTTTCAGCAGTTTCGATGACTTATGGCTTGGTGCAGAAGGATGAAATCATCGTTTCGGAAGGGGAATTGGTGGATGAACACACCTATAATATATTAAACTCTTTGCAACGCGAATATACGACACGCTCGCTGTCGCGCGACGAGACCTTGCGCATCTTCTTGAGTCAGTTGGTGCTTGTTGCACTCGTCTTCGCGCTGATGGGCTTGTATGTCCACATGCTGCACAAGAAGGTTTTCGCGGAACTGAAGAATATCATCCTACTGTTGCTATTGGTACTGCTGATTGTTATCCCGTCATATTGGATTGTCAAGTTGCATCCTTCGTTGGTATTGGTCATGCCGATAAGCCTACTTGCCATTATGATTGGCGTGTTTTTCAACATGCGCCTTGCCTTCGCGGTGCAGGTGTTTGCGGTCATGCTGGTTTCGCTGGCGGTGCCTAATCCTTTCCAGTTCATTTTCATGCAGTTGGTGGCTACTGTGTTGGTCACTTTCAGCATGTCGAACAAGCGGGTGCACCACCGTTTCATCCAGGCGGCACTATTCGTCTTCATTGGCTATTTTGTCGTTTATCTCGCCTTTACGTTCATGTCCACCTCGGAAGTCAACTGGTCGGATTTGCTCCTGCTCTTGCTGAACGCGCTGTTCACCTTGCTGGCTCAGCCCATCATCATGATGTTTGAGCGTATTTTTGGCGTAACAACCTCCTTATCGCTTTTGGATTTGAGCAATACCAACAGTCCCTTGCTGCGGCAATTGGCCACCACCGCTCCTGGTACTTTCCAGCATTCCATTCAGGTGGCAAATCTTTGCGAGGAAGTGATTTACGAAATCGGAGGCGACACACTCTTGGCTCGCACAGGTGCTTTGTATCATGATGTCGGGAAAATCAACAATCCGATGTATTTCACTGAGAACCAGCATGGAGCATATAGCCCGCACAACGACCTCTCCAATGTTGAGAGCGCGGAAATCATCATCTCGCACGTGACCGATGGCATTGAGTTGGCACACAAGGCGCACGTGCCGGAGCGCATCATCGACTTTATTCGTACTCATCACGGCACACGCCGGACGGATTATTTCTATATCAATGAGCAGAAGGAGCATCCTGGTGAAGAAATTGACCCGACACCGTTCACCTACCACGGTCCGGCGCCCTTCTCGCGCGAGACCGCCGTGCTGATGATGGCCGACAGCATCGAGGCTGCCTCGCACAGCCTCAAAGACCCCGACGAAAAGAAAATCAGCGACTTGGTGGACAACATTATCAACAAGCAGATGGAGGCAGGTCAGTTCCTCAACACGGACTTAACCCTTCACGACATCGAAACCTGTCGCAAAGTGCTGAAAAAGAAGCTGATGAATATCTATCATGTCAGGATTGCTTACCCGGAGAAATAAAGCACACAAAAACAACCTATGAGAAAGAAAAGGAAGAAGATATTATTCATCATTTTAGCCGTTCTTGCGATATTGGTCGCTGCTGTTTTCTACTTCCTTCCTGTGAGATTGGTTGTCCATACGCTGTTCTTAGGGCCAGAGTATCGCACTGAAGTCCGATTGGATGACACCATCCATTTTGTGTTCAACGGGAGGCACATGGTTTTCAAAGCCGAGGTGAATGGAGAGCCAGATACATTAATTTATGATTCTGGGGTTAATTCGTTGATGGTGATGATGTATACCCCGAGTACGCGACCTGAAGGGATGAAGTTTTACCGTCATCGGGTGACGGGAGCCGACAAAAAGTCAAGTATCAAGTCGACGACGTTGCCTGTCAATATTGGGACGAGTATGATAAACAACACGGGAATAGGCTTTGCTGTCTTGAATCCCGAACCGTCCATATGTGAAAAATATCCTATATCCAAACACCATTTATTAGGTTCAGAAAGCTTCAACATCGGCCATTATATGATGGACTTTACTCATCGTGAAATAAGATTCATCAAATATTCAGAGTCAATTGACACTACAGGGTTTGTTCCCATCAAGTGCGCGGTTAAAAGGAACGCCTTGTGGGTCTATCCTCAAATCGACGGCGTGGAATATGAATGCATTTTTGATACGGGTAATGGTAACGCAGGGTTTTTGCTGAAAGATGAACAACGGGTTAAAAATCCCCAAGTGAACGATTATGTTTATGAGGGGTCGTACGGAAATTCTATTGGAGGTCAAGTGAAAAGACAGCGATTTGTTCGTGCCCCTCAAAGAACATTTAGTCTTGGGAATGCCGATAAGAGTGTTGACATCACATACGTAAAGGATTTGCCGTTCAACAACATGGGTCTCAAGGCCATCTCGCAGTTTGACTGGATTGTTTCGGCTTCGGCTTATGTTCCAAAAGTGTATGTAAGGCCTAATGTCACCGATGAGGTTGAGCCTTTTGACTTCCCCCGATACAAACTCATTGTTGCCGATGGAAAATTGAAAATCTCGTCGCGTCTCCTGGATGGGAAAGAGGTCTTCAAAGTCGGCGACAGGATTGTGTCAGTGAATGGAGAAGAAATCACAGAGGAGAATATCTGCTATTACTATGATTTGCTGACGGAGAACACGGATTGGTCGGGTTTTGAGATTCGGGTGAAGTAATCCACCGCCTCTGGCCCTTCATTGAAAATCAAGTCCAAAACGCTCAAGTCAGGAGTGAATGGGAATTTAGTGTTGAAAACTTGGTAATACGCTGGGAATGAACTGCTTTTAGGGATGTTTTTGGGGCTGAAAACCTCTCGGAAGTCGTTTTCCGTCTTGTGGACATAGTCCGTCGTGTGTACAATGTCCTTCTTGACTTTCAGTATTTTCAACACTGCCATTAAAGTCGCATCGTTCAGGTCGATGAGCCGTTCAAAATGGTCTTCAAAAATAGGTTTCAAATAGTCGTAATAATGGTCGAAATAAGGTGAAGCCTTGTAAGCCGACTCCAAGCAGCGGCTGTGGATGTGCTGCCATGGCTCTATTGGGCTGATAATCACATCCTTGGTCATGGTATGGTTGCCGTTGGTTTTTACTACGGGTACACTTAAGCTTTCCACGCCGTTGGCCGTCATCACGCGGCAACGGTTACGGTAGGTTTGTTTGTGGTAGGTTTCCCAAATCTCAATAATGGGCTCCTTTTCAGCGAGAAAACGCGTCATGAAGCTGATGCTTGGGAAATAGGCTGTGGTGAAGAGTGCCGTCATGGTTGTGTTGGCTTGTCGAGAAGCTCTTCTTCGATGATCGTCCTCAAATCCGCTTCACTCGGGAGGCCGTTATACCTTCTCACGCGGCTGCCTGTTGAGGAAATGCAGAGCATGGCAGGCAAGCCTTGTATCTTGAAAATAGAGGCTAAATCTTTCTCTTTATCCACATCGACCTTGTAAATCGTGAGGTCTCCTTCGTATTCATTAGCCATCTTCTCCATGATGGGCAGCAGCTGTACACACGGGCCGCACCATTTGGCGTAAAAGTCAACGATGACGGCTGTGTTTCCCTTGAAAGCAAAACTGCCGGGCTGTTTGTCAATGTCCCAAATTTTCTCGGTAAAGCTTTGGTAAGTAAGGTGTTGGACTTTTGAGTCTTGTTTTAAGGAACAGGAAGTCACACCTATCAAAAGGAGCAAAATGGAGAAAATGACTCTATGAGTCATGACTAAAATGTTTTTACTTAATTAGTTGGTTTTCAATGATTTGTTTGTATTCTTGCTCTTGCATTGCTCCGACCTGCATCATCGGTTGACCTTCCATGGGGATGAAGAGCACCATCGGGATGCTTTTTACTTGGAACACACTGGCGAGTTGCTTCTCTTGGTCCACGTTGACTTTGTAAACCAACAGTTTGCCGTCATATTCCTCGGCCATGCGTTCCATGATGGGAGCCACACGGCGGCACGGACCACACCAGTCGGCGTAAAAATCAATCACGGCAGGCAACTTTCCCTTGTAATTAAAGGTATTTGGGTCTTTCTCAAAGTTCCAGACCTTACTGATAAACTCTTTGTAAGTCAATTGTTTGACTTTCGATTCTTCTTGCTTTTCTTGTGCGCAGGCCGTGATGCTGGCAGCAATGATGGCCATGGCGATGAGGATGGATTTTTTCATGATGCTTGATTTTTCGGGGACAAAAATAACAAAAATCGTGCTAATGGCGGTTTTTTCTTTAATTTTGCAGCAAAATTGTCAAAAAGTATGTTGATTGTTAACATCAAGGAACTGGTCGGCATCGAGGAACAAGGCCGCCTTCTGAAACGCGGTGCCGAGATGGCCGAAACAGGAAGAATCAAGGATGCTTTCTTATATATAAAAGGTAAGAAAATAGAAGACTATGGTCCAATGGATTCTGAGGCATGTCGGAAATATCTTGCTGAGAATCATTGCGTTTATGATGTGAAAGGCAGCGTGGTCATGCCGGCATTCTGCGATTCGCACACGCATTTGGTCTACGCCAACTCGCGTGAATTGGAGTTTGTCGACAAGATTCGTGGCCTCAGCTATGAGGAAATCGCCAAGCGGGGAGGGGGCATCCTGAACTCGGCCAAGGCGACGGCTGCGGCTTCTGAAGACGAGCTCTATGACATGGCTCAGCAGCGTCTCGATGAGGTGATGCGCATGGGCACGGGTGCCATCGAAATCAAGAGCGGCTACGGTTTGACCACCGAGAGCGAACTGAAGTTGTTGCGTGTCATTCGCCGACTGAAAGAGAATTCGCCTTTGGTCATCAAGTCGAACTTCCTTGGGGCGCACGGCATCCCGATGGAATATCGCGGGCATCAGGAGGATTACGTCGATTTGGTCATCAACGAGATGATTCCGCTTGTGGCTTCTGAGGATTTGGCCGATTTCATCGACGTGTTCTGCGACGAGGGCTTCTTCACTTGTGAGGACACTGAACGTATTCTAACAGCAGGCATCAAATACGGCATGAGGCCAAAAATCCACGCCAACGAAATGGCAGTCTCGGGCGGTGTGCAGGTGGGCGTGAAATATGGCGCTATCTCCGTCGATCATTTGGAACAGATGGGACAGGAAGAGATTGACTGCCTGAAAGATACGGAAACCATGCCAACGGTTTTGCCAGGTTGTGCTTTCTTTCTGAACCTGCCGCTTTCACCTGCTCGTCAAATGATTGATGCGGGTCTGCCAGTAGCGATGGCCTCCGACTTCAATCCTGGTACTTCTCCGTCGGGAAACATGCAACTCATCCTCTCGATGGCTTGCATCCGCTACCGTCTGACACCTGAAGAAGCTCTGAATGCCACCACCTTGAACACGGCTTATGCCATGGGCGTAAGCGACGAGGTAGGGAGCATCAGCAAGGGGAAATTGGCCAACCTCATCATCACCCAACCAATGACGCAATTGGAGTTTATGCCGTATTACTATGGCGCGAACAAAGTGGCTAAGATGGTTCTGAATGGGAAATTTGTATAAAAAATGATCTTTAACATTGTGAAATACAATTGATTGCGTATTTTTTTGTCCGATTTGTAGGCTGACGAGGAATACTATGAATTTGTTGAATTTCAAAAAAAAAAGAATATGAAAGAATTGAATAGATTGTTTTTGGTATTGGCTATAATAATGGCTGTTGCCACTGCAAAGGCGCAAGACGTATCGCCAGTCGCTTTCTTACGTATGAATCCTTATCAGACGAATACGAATGTCGCCACAGATTTGCCTTATACTTGTTATTTCTCTGTTGGTATGGGCAATTTCGGCGCCAATGTGCAATATCCCCGTTTCCGTTTACGTGATTTGTTCAATTTCAGCTTTGAGGATTTCGACTTGATAGGATTCGCGAAAGGTCTTAGCGACCAAAACTCAATATCTCTCAACATGAACGAGAACTTGTGGACTTTTGGACATAAGGTGGGGAGTGGTATGCTCAGTTTCAGTCACAATTATCGCGTTCAGGCGACTTCTGAGTTCGGCTATAGTTTGTTTAGTCTGTTGGTCTATGGTACTTCCCTTATTGGTGAAGACAACGCCACGACGGTGAATTTTGGCATTAACGGGCAAGCCTACCATGAATATGCGGTCGGTTATCAGTTGAGAATCAACAAACATCTTTCTATAGGAACAAGGGCCAAGTTACTGTTTGGTATTGCGAATATCAAGACGGAATCTTTCGAAATGTCATTTTTCAATGATCCCGATACTTATGCACTCCACATTCGTGAAAATATAGGTATTCGTTTCTCTTTGCCTCGGTTGTTTCAACTTACTGATGACGGTCTGACGATGAATGGCCCATTTGGCCTCGCCGACTTTTACCACAACACGGGCATCGGGTTCGATGTTGCTGTCAACTATCGTATTAACGACCGTTTCAGTGTGGCAACTGCTGTCAGCGACTTGGGCTTTATCAATTGGAGCCAGAACAACATGCAACTTGTGGGTAACGTCAGCGATGCTGGCCAGTTCTATGATGATGGTTCCTTTGTCTTTGAAGGGTTGAGCACTGATGAACTGCAAATGATTATTTCCGACAAGTCATACCGAAGGATGTTTCTTGACACATTGAAGCAGTATTTTGACTTCCGGACCGAAATTTCGGATGACTATCGTAGTTCGTTGCCTACCAGTTTCCTCTTGCGTGGGAGTTTCGATCTTAATGAGCACAACCGTTTCAGTGCTCAATTTCAGGGTTGTTTCCGCAGTGATGGCTTCCGACCTGCCGTTACATTGGCATACGGAGGCTCCTTCTTTGACAAGATTGAAGTGAGCGGCACCTATACAATGATGCGGGGCAGTCTCGTCAATATAGGTGTTGGTGTAGGTTTCAATTTAGGCGCGTTCCATATTTATGGTGCTACTAGCAACTTGTTCAGTATTAACACGGGAAACTCCAAATGGAGAGACATCCAAGCGGGTATAGTCTTCAATTTGTGGGACAAGGACAGGCAAAAAGGGTCGTATGCGCCAAGTTATTTGAACTAAGTAAACTTTTTGTGATTACCGCCAGGATTTTCGGGTTGGGTCGTCATCGGCTGACAACGGACGGCGATGGTGTCACCACATTAGTGGCGTTCAACGGTTGCCCATTGCGTTGCAAGTATTGTATCAACAAGACCTCTTGGGACTTGTCAAAGGGTCGTGATTATACACCTGAATCACTCTACGAGGAAGTCAAAATTGACCAGTTGTATTTTCTGGCCACTCACGGCGGCATCACTTTTGGTGGTGGCGAGCCTCTGTTGCAGGTGGAATTCATCAAAGCGTTTCGTGAACTTTGCGGTCCACAATGGCAAATCATGGCGGAAACGAGCCTCAATGTGCCTTTCGAGAACGTACAAACTCTTGATATTGTTTTGGATGGTTACATCGTCGACATCAAGGACATGAACTCGGAAATCTACAAGGCTTATACTGGAAAAGACAACAATTTGGTTTTGAGTAATTTGGAATGGCTTTTGAAGCAAGGCAATCCCGATCGTATTAAATTGCGAATCCCTCACATTCCTGATTTCAATACCGATGAGGATGTTGCCCGGAGCATGGAAAGTCTGAAAACGATGGGAGTAATGGATTTTGACGAATTCCAATATATATTAAGGTAATTTCCAAAATAAATAGTATCTTTGGCGCGTTAATGCAAAAAACAAATATCATGGCAAAAGGCAAACAAACCTGCAAGATACTGAAGGAAATCCGCAAGCAGATTGCGGAGGAGAACGACATTGAATTCGTGACCTCGGAATGTACCCACAAGGGCGACTGCGCTGGCACCTGTCCGAAATGCGAAGCTGAGGTGCGCTATTTGGAACGCGAGTTGGAGAAGCGTCAGCGCTTGGGCAAGGCGGCTGTTTTTGCTGGAATGTCACTTGGCACAGCACTTACTGCTGCCTCATGTGGGCCCTTGGTCCAACCTTTGGCTGGTATGCCCGCTGACTTTCGTGACACCATAACAGTTGCC
>JAEEGH010019943.1_pt1 | contig 14001 bp, 13 predicted proteins | sample 9134181 | NCBI WGS metagenome assembly JAEEGH01 (sample SAMN16246544, study PRJNA631951) | gut metagenome | biome: gut microbiome; feature: rumen; material: DP-attached | host: Bos | place: Iran: Karaj | collected 2018-10
GGTGATACGGATAAGGCAGATAGTCTACTCAATAAGGAGTTTGGGATAGAAGTAGATAATAGCCATCATAACCATACTGTATTCTCCTTTCAAGGTATAACTGTTGAAAACCATTATAATTTTGCCAATATATATGCACACCGGTCTTCTGCAAAAGTGGATAGGTGGCTTAAGGAAATGGTTAAGGACTGCCAACAAGAAGGAAACATTTGGCTCCCATCTCCTAATTTCAATGCTTTGTATGTGCTACGTCATGCTGCCAGTCATTTTGCTGCGGAAGAGATTACAATCAGACATTTATTGGATTGGGGCTTCTTCGTAGAGCGGAATTTTAATAAAGTTGATTGGCAATGGCACTGGAATATTTGTCAAGAGTTGAATATGGACAAATTTTTGTTGGCAATCAATGAGATTTGTGTACAAGAATTGGGATTTGACAGTGGTAAATTTAAAATGGGCAGTGCTAGAGCATTAACAGGTAGAGTCCTCTCAGAAATATTACAACCAGAGTTTGAACAAGAGAATCCTCATAGTGGTTTTCTATATGTTTTGAGCAGATGGAAAAGATGGAAAAAGAGCGGCTGGAAGCGTAAGATTGTTTATCCAGAAGGAACTTTGATGACATTCGGAACGCAAGCGCTTTCTCATTTGATTAAACCATCAACTCTAAGTAATTGTTTTTTTGTGACTTTAAATAATTGCATAACATGAATATTTTGACTTTTGATGTTGAGGAATGGTTTCATCTCCTTGATTTTGACGCCACTCGTACTGAAGAAGAGTGGGGTAAATACGAAGTGCGTATTTATGAGAATGTTGATAGGATACTTGATATTTTGGAGCGGACGAATACAAAAGCGACATTCTTTATTATAGGATGGATTGCTAAGACGTATCCTGATGTGGTGAAGAAGATTGCGGCCAAATATCAGATAGGCACACATACGATGAATCATCAGTTAGTGTGGCAGCAGTCCCAGCAGGAGTTTCGCGATGACGTAGAAAGCAGTGTTAAGCTTTTGCAAGACATTACAAGTCTGCCTGTAGAGTGTTTCCGGGCTCCAGGTTTTTCGATTCGTGAAAGTGAAGCATGGGCATTTGATATCCTTGCAGACCTTGGAATTAAATATGACTGTTCGATATTTCCTGCCCATCATGCCCATGGGGGTATGTCGAGTTATGGAGCACCTGTGCCATCTTTGATTAAACATAACGATGTAACCATGAAAGAATTTCCCGTTACGACAAAAACCGTGATGGGAAAGAAGATCATCTTCTCTGGTGGGGGGTATTTCAGACTTGTGCCTTATCCATTACTTAAATCATGGAGTGCAGAATGTGCCAACGGTTTTAGGAATCACATGGTTCCAAGAATTTGGCATGACAAGAAAGGCAATATGATGATAGGTAATGATGGATTGCCAGTGACAAGAGAGGTCGGTTATCTCTTATCATATATTCATCCTCGTGATTTAGATGGTGGTCAGCCTATGTTAGAAGGTCTTCCAATGAAGCGAAAGTTTAAGAGCTACGTGGGTACGAAAGGTGCAGCAGAGAAATTAAGAAAGTATCTTAAAGACTTCAAGTTTACAGATATCAAGACGGCAGCAGAGAATATCTGTTGGGAAAAAGTACCTATCGTGGAACTCTAATTCTTCAACTGAAATTTTAAAATACACAAATAATCATGGACAAGAATGAGGTTCTTTTAAGAGAGAGTGGAAATGACGGACAGACTGTCTATTTGTATTATGATGCCATGGCTGGAGTATACCTGGCCTTTGGCCTGTCTGCTTATTATACGACCATGGTCACGGAACCATATATGTCGTATTCCGATGAGATGCAGATGCCTGTGGCTCTGCTCAGAAGGGAACATATCCTGTATCTTCGGCAGAGCTTGGTCAAGTTGGAACATGTCCAGCATGAGTTCTACAAGTTCAAGACCCGAATGCCAATCGGTGAAGCTGGCTATGCCAAGTGGCTGGAAAAGATTAAGTCAAAGCACACAACCATCTAAAAAGGCATTTTTATGATTGATGTATATATAATCATATTGGTGACGGCTGTGGCCTTTATTGTTTCGGCCATGGTATACCCGAAGACCTTGCGGTTTGCCCGTCAGCATGATATCGTGGACAACCCGAATGCCAGAAAACTACAGCGTGTGCCAATACCTGTGTTAGGGGGCGTGGGGGTGTTCATGGGCATCATGACTGGGGCTGTGCTTATGCTGGTGTTCGATCAGGATCCTATACTCATGTGGACACTGATGGGCATGACCATTATGCAGGTCATCGGCACATGGGATGATATGGAAGACATATCGGCCATGCTAAGATTCCTGATAGAAATAGCATTGGTGGGGGCTTTCGTTGCATTGACTGATATCTATATTGATGACTTCCATGGCTTATGGGGTATCCATCAGATAGAACCGGAGTTAGGCATCCCGCTTTCAATTATTGCTGGTGTTGGTATTATTAATGCCACGAACCTGATTGATGGGGTGGATGGTTATGCTTCGGGGTATGGCATGATGGCATGTGTATTGTTTGCCATCGCATTTTCGAGTGTCTGGGATAATAGTATGGTGTGCATGGCTCTGATCGTGGCAGGAGCGCTGCTCCCGTTTTTTATGCACAATGTGTTCGGCATCCGCTCGAAGATGTTCATGGGCGATGGAGGAACATTGATGCTTGGGGTGTTGATGACTGTGTTTGTGTTGTACGCTCTGTCGAGTCACACGAGTTGTAACGGTTTGGATGAAAGGGGCGTCAGTCTGACGGGATTGACTCTGGCCATCCTGTGCATCCCTGTATTCGACACGCTTCGTGTGATGTCGGCCCGTATCGTAAGGGGACGCTCCCCGTTCAGACCTGATAAGACGCACCTACATCATCTTTTTATTGATATGGGCTTCTCGCATCTAGGAGCCGCTCTGTTCATCTTGTTCCTCAACGGACTGGTGGTGGTGACGTGGTTCGTCTCTTATCAGTTGGGGGCCTCCATAGACGTGCAGACGTATATCGTCCTCGTGCTGGGCTTCGGTGTCACCTTCGGCTTCTATAAACTGATGCGGTCGCAACAGAGCAGAGGCATCAGGGATGAAGATGGCTATCCTACAGGAACGTGGCTATGGCATCTGATGTGCCGACTTGGAAACTGGACGCATCGTGAGGACAAGCATAGCTGGCGTGTCATGCGCTGGTTTATGGATGTGCCCATGATGAAGTGGATGAAATACTAAGAAGACATTTCCGAATAGTGAATTTCATAAACAAGATATTTAATTGGTATCTGACGAAGAATGCCATGCCGTATTGGGTGGTGCTCGTCGTGGATAGCCTGATACTGTCCTGCTCGGGTGTGTTCGCCTATTGGATGTTCAACCCGGACAGTCTGGTGGAACAGAGGTTTCACCTCATCTATACTTTACTGCTGGATGTGGGCATCAGTTGGATTGGCTTCAGGCTATTCCATACCTACTCGGGCATGATCAGGTATTCGTCGTTTGACGACCTGCTGAGAGTGGCCTATGCCAATGCAGTTTCGCTGGTGATAGTCTTGGCTGTCCAGTTCTGGCTGAGGAGTATGGACGTTGAGGCACTGACAGTGTTGTCGTATTCGGAGACGGCCATCGCTTTCTTCATTGCGACCATGCTGATGTGGCTGGGAAGGGTGGTGATAAAGGCGCTCTTCGATGTGACTTCATCCAATGGTCAGGCACTGAATGTGCTGATCTACGGGGCTATGTCTGGAGGTGTCGGCCTAGCGAAGAATATCCGGAACCAGATTCCAAAGAAATATATCCTGCGGGGGTTTATCTCGCATGACAGGAAGGCGGGGAAGTATATGTTGCTCGGGCAAAAGGTGTATAATGTGGACGATGACCTGAGGTCGGTCATCAGAAGCCAGGGAATCCAAGGGGTGCTGGTATCCCCCCTGCGGACTGAAGATTTCCGCAGGAATCAGAAGATCCAGGACTTACTGATTAGTGAGAACGTGAAGATCCTGTTGGCCCAGAACGACAAGGAACTGGATGTGAAGGACGGTCATCTTAATGAGGAGGATTTCAGTGGGGTAATGCTGCATGAGGTTTCGGTGGAGGATCTGCTGCCAAGGGATGAGATAGTGGTCGACATGGAGGGTGCCAGGCGTGTGCTGCAAGGCAAGAACATCATGGTGACGGGCTCGGCAGGTAGCATCGGCTCTGAACTGGTGCGGCAGATAGCCCAGTTTAATCCGGCCTCGATGCTGTTGGTGGATCAGGCAGAGACGCCTTCGCATGAAATAAGGCTGATGATGGCCCGGGAGTTCCCTACTATTAAGGCGGAGACCATCGTGGCGTCTATCTGCAATGAGGCGAGGATGGAACAGCTGTTCAGTGAGCACCGGATAGACGTGGTGTTCCATGCGGCTGCCTATAAACATGTGCCGATGATGGAGGATAACCCGGCTGAGGCGATTCATAATAATGTATATGGTACGAAGGTGATTGCCGACCTGGCGGTGAAGCATGGCGTGAAGAAGTTCGTGATGATCTCCACAGACAAGGCGGTGAATCCCACGAATGTGATGGGGTGTTCCAAGCGTATCTGTGAGATCTATGTGCAGAGCCTGAACCATGCTCAGGAGGTGTGTCAGTTTGTAACCACGCGATTCGGCAATGTGCTCGGTTCAAGTGGGTCAGTGATTCCTTTGTTTGAGAAACAGATCAAGAACGGTGGACCGATTACAGTGACTGACGAGCGGATTGTCAGGTATTTCATGCTGATTCCGGAGGCTTGTAAACTGGTGCTGGAGGCGGCTACACATGGACATGGAGGTGAGATATTTGCTTTCGATATGGGTGAACCGGTGAAGATTGCTGATTTGGCCAGACGCATGATCCTGTTGTCGAATGCCACGAATGTGGAGGTGAAGTTCGTAGGTCTCCGACCGGGCGAGAAGCTCTATGAGGAGGTGTTGAGCAACGAGGAAAATACGTTGCCATCGTTTCATGAGAAGATCAGGATCGCCATCGTGAGGGAATATGATTTTGATACCGTGAGTAAGGAGATTGATGATTTGATTTCTTTGTCAAGGACAGCGGATGACATGACCATCGTGAAGAGGATGAAGGACCTTGTACCAGAGTATAAGAGCGAGAATTCGAAATACAAGCAGTTGGATTAAGTCTTGTGTCGGGGTGGAGGTTATGAAAAGTGATGCGTTTATTTTGAGGAACGAGTTGTTGAACGACGGATGCTCGATATATCTGTATTTCTCGCGGATGTATGAGGAGTATGTGGCATACGGATATTCGGCATTTGTGGCCTTAGAGAACTGTCTGCCAGCGAACGTAGCACTGAAAGAATCTTATTCGGACAGTTTTCAGATGCCGATGGTGAAGGTGAATCGGGACCAACTGGCTTTGCTCCGGACTAAAGGATTGGTATTGGAAGATCCTTCTGCCGATGAGTCGTATTTGCATATTCAGAGTTTTATTCCCTTCGACGAAAGAAAATATGAGGAATGGGCGCATACCCTCAGAGGATAAAATCATATGATATGAAATGATAAAAGATGATATAAAATATAGACTGTCGCGATGATAGACTTTGCAGGCCCCATCTTCTCAAAATCAAATCAGACGGGGCCTGCGTTTTTTCGTACTGGGGTCAGGCCCCAGTCCTAAGTTTTTTAGTTTGGGGCCTGACCCCAGTACTAAGCTTTTGGGAATGATGGAAGTACAATTGATAAATAGTGAGCTGCTGAGGGGGCTGCATGAGAAGGCGGCGCAGAATGAGCGCCTGAGGATGAACTTTGATCTGAGGACGACAGCGGAGGATACGAGTCAGCGGATGCTGAATGCACTGGAGGTGGGGACGAAGGTGCCCATTCATCGGCATCTGAAGACCTCTGAGACGGTCATCTGCCTAGAAGGGTGTCTGGATTGGGTGTTCTATGAGGAACTGCCCAACATGGATGCCGGAGGGCCCATCCATGATGGAGAGACAGCGGCTGATGAGACTAATTTCCGGGAGACATCGAGATTCAGGGTCTGTCCTCGTGAGGGTATCCATGGCATTCGAGTCCCGCAAGCCACCTGGCATTCAGTCATCGTCCATGAACCCAGCACAATCCTTGAAGCGAAGGATGGGGCTTATGTCCCAGCGAGGTGACACAATATAATCCGACATTCGGCCGTTATTATAAAGCAAACAAAAATGAAAGCTTATGGAACCTATGACTAATTATCTGAACCGCTGCTTGTGTGTCTTCCACATCAGGAAGAAGTCGGAAACGTTGTATGCCCGTCTGTTGCGCTACATTGACGAGGCTCACCGCGATGGGGTGATGGGGGATGCCCGTTATGCCGTCGCACTCGGCAAGGCCAGTAAACTGCGACGGTTCCTCATCATCAATGGCCGTCGGTCGATGACGGCAAAGGATTTCACGGCCGAGATGGTGCTGGAATTCCGTCAGTTCATCTTCGACGAGTACAAGTATGTGTCCATCTATCCCGACCTGTATCCGCGAGGTTCTGGTCACCGGCCACCCAAGAAACGCCTACGAATAACCACTGTGGTCCACGACCTGAAGCTGCTGCAGGCATTCTTTGCAGAGCTTGAGGATACCAACGAAATACGCCGCTCCCCTTTCCGAAGAATTTCGGTAGAGAAGCGGCGTATTATCATGCATGTGATGTATGATGTCCCGGTTTTCCTGAGGGCCGAGGAGCTCAAGCAGGTGATGAGGACTGTCGTGCCTGCGGAATTGCAATGGGTGAAGGATCTGTTCGTGTTGAACTGCGCCATCGGATGTCGTATCAGCGACCTGCTGCGTCTGACGATGGATCATGTGGCGGTGTCGGAGGATGGCATCCCGTATGTGCACTATATGCCATCGAAGACTTCCCGGATGCAGACCACGAATGTCGAGGTCATGACTCCGCTGATCGACCCTGCACTGGAGATCATCCAAAGGACGCGCCTAAAGCTGATGGGCGACAATCAGCACTACGGCAAACAGCGGTATAACAAGGCGTTGCGCGAGCTGTTGCAGTATTGTGGTATCACGCGGCAGGTGAGTCTCTTTTGCCACGAGACGAGGGAGAACGTCTACCGGCCCCTCTATGAAGTCGCCACCTCGAAACTCGCCCGCAAGACGCACATCGACATGCTCAACAAGGTGCAGATCAACTTCTACGTCGCTGGCCTTCACCACACAGGCTCCGATGCCGTCTTCCGCTACACCAGCCTCGAACTCTCCGACCGCTACGCGTTGCTCAGAGCGGCGTTCGGGTTATAAAAAAACCTCGTGCTGGGGTCAGGCCCCAGCACGAGGTTTTTTGTTTCTTTTCCTGCCCCACTGGGGCCAAAAGAGGTAGGCGCAAAACTGCCACAAGGCTCTCAATATCTTCATGCCCTCTTCACGTACTTCAACCACTTCACGATGCCATACCAACCATTACGGATGGTATAGAAGAACGACTTCACCGGGCCGAGGTCCTCGTCGATGCGATAGGCATCATAGCGCCATTTGGCGTTGTTGGTCAACAAGATTCGCCCCAGATAATTCCATTTCGTGCGGAGCATGGCCAACTTCTCCGGCAGGAGGTAGAAATCATGCTTATCCGAGACGTTCAGCCACAACGCATAATCATTGTGCCGACAAGTCCGAACGCACATCTTTCCCACCTTGTCGGCATCATACATCACCGTCATATACGCAGGCCAGCAGCACTTAAGCATGTCACGATGTTTGACACGCACCTTACCATTCACCACCAATCCACGATCCTTCGAAGCCGAGTCCATCAGTCCATAGCAGGTATAAGAACAAGCATACCCATTCTCCTCCATGAAGGCTATTTGTTTCTGGAGCTTATCAGGCATCCAAACATCCCCTGCATCCAGGAAAGCTATCCACCTCCCTTTAGCCGCCTTCAGCGCCGAATTCCGATTCCGAGTCGTACCACTCGTATTCACCGTCTGAAGAATCCTCATTTTCCGAGCCAGATCCTTACCAATCTCATCCTTCAACTCCATCATCTTCGTGATAGTGCCGTCCTTCGAATTGTCATCCACGAATAACAGCTCCCAATCCGTGTAGGTCTGGGCCAAGACACTCTTGACACTCTCCTCCACATACTTCGCCTTGTTCCGCGACAGCATGATGATTGAAACCAAATCGTTCATCCTTATTGTCTAAAAAATTATTTTATCGAAAAACTTTGGACTTGGGCTTGACCCAAGAACCAAATCTGACCGGTGCACATAGCCGATATATTTTTATAACAGAGATACACATCAGACACCCTACCAAACACCCAAGAGTATTATGGAATACATCGTCAAATTCCGAGAAACCTTTTTTGAAACATAATTGCATGGTCTCTATGCTCACGGAAATTGCGAAGCCGACTGCCACTGGGAAAACCTGACGGTGTTTTCTGACAACAGCAGCCGTTAACAATCCTACCGGCACAAACACCACGACATTCATGATATTCTCAGGCAACAGATTAGAACCAGTCGTATCCCTTATCTTTTCATAACTCCAGAACAGCTTATAATTATATGACCTCTTCTCCTGGACATCCCGAAAAAAAACAGTGGAGCAATAAATCAGAAAGACGTACTCTGCCAATAAGAACCCCAACACCTGACGCCACCCTCTTTTAAACCCGCGCAGACCGAACAAAGCGAAACACCCTGCACAAAATATGACAAGCAACACGATATACAAATCATGCGGGATGCTATCCACAAGCTCAGCATTATACTTACCTAATGTCATTGTCAAAATACTTAAAACAGGGGCCAAGCCCAGGACCAAATCTGACAGGACCTGTCCTCTGTCAGAAATATCTCAGTTCCAAGTTCATTCTTAAACGAGGTGAACACTTTGCTTGCTCACTCAACTCGTCAAGTACATTTTTTGTTATTTTATTACCATTCTTTTTTTACAGCTTCAACTCCTCGATATATCATACGAAACCACACCCTCAATGAATCCATCGGGAAAATGGCAGCATGGCGAACGCTTTTCTTTGTATTCCTCCACAAAGAAATAAGCTTATATACGAAAAATGGATACTTTCGATAATAGCTTTTATCTTTATTTTGCCCAAAATTTCCCGTTTCTAATATGATTTGAAGAATCCGATTCGATTTTTTTTCCCACTTTTTCGACGGAGAGTAAAGCGGCATGGCTTCTTCTGGCATGCCCAACAAACAAACTGCCAACGCGGCAAAAGATCTCCATTCCGTTAAAATCCCAGCACGTTTTAAACGTTTTTCCAAAAGAGAAATAATAAGATTATCTCTATACGTCCAAAGTAATCTGCACCAATCACATATTTGGCGCAATCCTATACCCTCAGTGAAAAAATGCTGTAAGATATGAGTAAACACATAAAAAACATCTTCGTCTGCTCTCGGCATAAAAACCTGTGTCTTCCCATTCATCCATGACCTCACGTTTCCTTCATAAAAAATGGATTTTAGAACACAATCGAGCTCATTGTCAACACTTTTCCATAAATCACTTCTTAAGGATCCATGCAGTTCAACTAGCCAAGGATCTATAGTCAAAGCAAGATGCTTCGTATATGATTTCTCCTCTTCAAAAGTGGATGCAATACTCAATAAATATTTACGTGCTATGGGATAATTCTCATTGTTTAAAAATAAATCTACATCTCCTGCCGCTCTCCATAATGGGCGCTCATAGCATTGGGCTATTCCTTGACCTTTAAGCAACAGCGTATAAACACCTGCCTCCCTTAATCTTTCAATAAGACCTTCTATAAAAGAGTTCATCGCCTTATTACGTTGTTCTAATTGCAGAGCCGCCCCAACAAATATAAGAGCATCCTCTTTAGGCACTTTTATACCCCTTACGTAATCTAGGCCAGCAGCTATAATGCCTGTCACAGACTGTTCCTCAGCAATCTGATATACCTTGGAAAAGTCTATTTCATCATAACCTTCAAGTCGGACTTCTTGTTCCCAAAGCCCTCCTCGAAGCAAGTCTATAAAGATATGAGATGTATTGCCTATACGCATCCTTGCTATCAAAATCTTCTACTTCTCCAACACTAGTTTCCCCACGTTACGCTCTTCGTTCAATGGTACATTCTTGACTTTTATAGCAGGTACCGACTTGGTATTATTAAATACATTCTGCGAGATATTGAAGCCATTTCGTTGGTTCAGATTTGTTTCCGAACTAATATCAATGTAAGGAGAAACGACATCAGACTGACAATAGAACATATTCCCTTCAGCATTTAACATTGCTGCTTTTCTTGCCAAATCATCTTTAGACAGTCCGGAAATACGATACTTAATCTGGCCTGCCTGATTTTTGCCGGCATTGAAAATACAATCCTTAACTGATATTATTGAGTTTTGACCATCAATTCCCACCACACAGTTGGTAAATAGGCAAGACTCGAACCGTGTAGTATGAGTCAAGAGTGAAGTATTGATTATATCTGCGATCCTAACCGCACGTTGCGTATTGCTCATCCTGCAGTTCCTGAAAACAGTCATCCCATTATTTCCGTGGACTCTGATCAAATAATGATCTTTCGGATTCCCTTTTCCATTATCTTGAAAGTCACAGTCCGTAAAAGTTATCATTGCGATATCAGAATTCACTCTATTGGCTTCTTTCGATTGTGGATTCTTGCGTGTAATATTTACAGAAACCGCATAATTAGGCAATTTCATATCATCACTCCAATATGAACAAACATTGTTAACTGAAATATTCATAGCCGCCCGAGCATTACCTGCATCGCCTTGGTATAGTTCTATTACCTCCATAACGTTCTTGCAATACACGTTGTCAATCATAACATTATATGCACCTGCTGTACGTATATATCCATACCTTGCGGTTGGTCTGTCGTAACCATATACATTATGAATAGTAACATTATACGGCATCAAGCCATAATAATCCGGATATGGCCATTCCTTTATACCATGTTGCGACCGAATCTCCTTCCCCGTCTGTGGACGAAGGGCTGACTCTAAATTAATTAATGAAGAAACTGTCCCAGTCCATGTAATACTGTTTATATCAATATTATAACAATTCCCAAGTACATCTATAGGTATAAAAGATGCACTATTGATCCCTCGAGTTTCACCATTTACACTTACAATTTTGATGTCGAAATTTGGATTAATAGTTGTAACATGTGGCCCTCCTATTTCAATAAAAGATCCACCATTATTATTTTTCCATTTCTTTTCCCCAGTTATATAATTACAGTTACTAATAACAATACGGTTTGATTCTCGCATCGCAATTGTCGATGAAGCACAATGCCGCAGTTTATCATAAGTGTCTATGTTATCAACTATGGTTGAGCCGCCAAAATCTATTTCCAAATCCTCTTCATAACGTAGTTCAATACCTTCTGTGACATTATACGTACCTTTCTCTACATGAATAACACGTTTTCGCTCATGATGCGTTATCTGAACTTTATCATTATACCAGCAACTGCAGAAATTCCGCAATAAAACTAAAAGCCCTCCATCGGGGATTGAAAACCATTTAGTGTAAATATCCTCATTTGAAGGACAACCCGTTATTGCACAATCAAACTTAGCGTCCCCTTCAATAAAGCATTCGTTAAGATTAACCGATCCATTGCTTATGCTTCCTCCTGAAAACTTCAACACGCAACCATCTGGAATCTTTACATTTGCACTTCTGAGATTAAAATTATCTCTAATCTCATATAAAGTATTATTACGAGTAACTTGTTCAGAAAAGCTCTTTTCTGTCGTCAAAAGAATATAATTAGGAGCCCGCTTCGCGAATATTTGCTCAGCGGATGACAATAAAATAATTAATATTAAAAGATGTTTTTTCATCTCTCAGTTATAATCACCCAGAAAGTCTTAAAGATTAAGCCTAAATCATAAAAGAAGTTATGCTTCTCAACGTATTCAAGATAAAGCTTAATCTTCTCCTGCATAATGACCTCTATATAGTATTTCTCAGGATCTTCAGCCTTCTCCATTAGTTCATTTTCATTTCGGAACTTGATGGAGGCTGGATCTGTTATTCCTGGGCGCACATCCAGCACGTGCATCTGTTCTGGTGTCCAGTAGTCCACATAATGGCGCACTTCCGGCCGTGGACCAACGAGACTCATATCACCAATGAACACATTAATAAGCTGGGGAAGCTCATCCAGTTTGAACTTGCGAATCCAATATCCAGAACGGGTAACTCTGGGGTCACGACCTCCAATGGTAACAAGGCTACCCTTATCTGCCCCAACCCTCATAGAGCGGAACTTAAAAATACGGAAGTCCTTATTGTAACGGCCCACACGAACCTGCCTATAGAATACAGGTCCTTTTGAGTCCAGTTTAATCCAAATGGCAATGATTAGGAATAGTGGACTTAACACCACTAATCCTAATCCACTTGCCACAATGTCAAACAGTCTCTTCATTAGATGTTCTTAATGATATCAACAAAGTTGCTAATCACATACTCCACATCCTCGTCCGTGAGGCAAGTATGAAGAGGTAATGTCACCTCGTTCTCGAACAGATGATAAGCATTAGGATAATTCTTGATATCAAAACCAAGAGCCTTATAAGCCGTCATCATAGGAAGCGGCTTATAATGGACATTAGTAGCGATACCTCTCTCAGCCATCTGTTCAATCACCTTATTGGTCTCTTCGCGAGTCTTTCCTAGCAGACGTACAAGATATAAGTGGTGGGAACTGCAATGATCTGCATCCTTATGGTTCAGTACTGCCACATTACAATCCTTTAGAGCAGCATTGTATTTGGCAACTATCTCATGTCTTCTCTCCAAAAGCTTCGGATAACGCTCCATCTGAACCAGACCTAGAGCAGCCATAATATCCGTCATATTGCACTTGTACCATGGGCCAATGATGTCGTATTCCCAAGCACCTAATTTGGTCTTTGCAAGAGCATCTTTATTTTGGCCGTGAAGAGAGAAAAGCTGACCTAAACGATAAATTAATTCATTCCAGGTCTCACCATCTTTCTTAGGGACGGTGGGCATATAGTCTACATCCGTAGGAACTACATCATTACCAAACGGCAGTTTCCATGTCATAGCTCCACCTTCTGCTGTGGTAAAGTTCTTCACAGCATGAAAGCTGAATGAACTAAAGTCAGCTATCTCACCAGCCATCTTTCCTTTACGGTATGCACCAAAAGAGTGAGCACAGTCAGCAGAAACAATAATGCGACCAATCTTAGCCTGCAGAGCATTATTGGGATGGAACAATGCTTTCTTGCACTCTACAATCTCATAAACATGATCGTAATCAGCGACTACACCTCCCAAATCCACAGGTGCAATCACCTTGGTTTTCTCCGTAATGGCTTTCTCTAATTGGTCATAGTCCATCTCCACGGAGTCCTTCTGAGAGTCCACCATCACCAATTTGCAACCCACATGCTGAGTTACAGAAGCTGTAGCTGTATAAGTATATGCCGGAACTATCACTTCATCATCTTGCCTCAGATCTAGAAGGTGAAGAACCATCTCCATAGCTGCAGTAGCAGAATTAAGGCACACTGTCTTTTCAGTATGCACATACTCTGAAATCTGCTTCTCTAGTTTCTTTGTACGAGGGCCAGTGGTAATCCAACCCGAGAGAATGGCTTCTCTAACTTCTTTAGCCTCTGCCTCCGTCATATCTGGCGGAGAAAAGGGAATATTTCTAAACTTCATGTTCATATTGTAAATATATTAATCATTCATATTCAATTCTTTTATCATTCTCCACATTCTCCTGTTTGGGTAAGTCACGAAGTCATAAAACTCTCGATAGCCTAGAGCCCTATAAAAAGCGATGGTCTGGTCATTATCGTAATAATCTGTGGTCAGTGATATCTTAGAGTTATATTCACGTACATCAGCCTCAGTTACAGTCAAAAGGAACCGTCCCACACCTTCGCCCTGACAATCCGGACTAACAGCAATAGA
>JAEEGH010019946.1_pt1 | contig 13999 bp, 8 predicted proteins | sample 9134181 | NCBI WGS metagenome assembly JAEEGH01 (sample SAMN16246544, study PRJNA631951) | gut metagenome | biome: gut microbiome; feature: rumen; material: DP-attached | host: Bos | place: Iran: Karaj | collected 2018-10
AAGGGCAACTACTCGAGCTGGCTCGAGCAGAAGTCGCAGCGGCTGGCCCTTGAGGAGAAGGTGGCCTCGAAGCGCCGCAAGACGCTGGAGCGCGAGCTCGAGTGGGTGCGCATGGCCCCGAAGGCCCGCCACGCCAAGGGCAAGGCCCGTCTGAACTCGTATGAGTCGATGCTCAACGAGGAGCAGAAGCAGAAGGAGGAGAAGCTGGAGATATTCATACCCAACGGTCCGCGCCTGGGCAACAAGGTCATCGAGGCCGAGCACGTGGCCAAGGCCTACGGCGAGAAGGTGCTGTTCAGCGACCTCAGCTTCACGCTGCCGCCCAACGGCATTGTCGGCGTGATAGGTCCCAACGGTGCGGGCAAGACCACGCTCTTCCGCCTCATCATGGGCATGGAGCAGGCCGATGCCGGCACGTTCAGCGTGGGCGAGACCGTCCGGCTGAGCTATGTCGACCAGCAGCATAAGGACATCGACCCGCAGAAGACCGTCTATCAGGTGGTCAGTCAGGGTAACGAGACCATCCGCATGGGCGGCAAGGATGTCAACGTGCGTGCCTACCTGAGCCGCTTCAACTTCAGCGGTGCCGACCAGGAGAAGAAGTGCGGCGTGCTCTCCGGCGGTGAGCGCAACCGTCTGCATCTGGCCATCGCCCTGAAGCAGGAGGGCAACGTGCTGCTCCTCGACGAGCCTACCAACGACATCGATGTAAATACGCTGCGCGCACTCGAGGAGGGCTTGGAGGCCTTCGCCGGCTGTGCCGTCGTCATCAGCCACGACCGCTGGTTCCTCGACCGCATCTGTACCCACGTCCTGGCCTTCGAGGGCGAGGGCAACGTCTTCTACTTCGAGGGCAACTACTCGGAATATGAAGTGAACAAGGCCCAGCGCTTAGGACTGGAAGAGCCGAAACGCATTCGTTACCGTAAACTGATGGAAGAATGAAGAAGATATGTATAGTCGTCGGGGCACGGCCCAACTTTGTAAAGGTAGCCCCGCTGATACGTGCCATCCAGAAGAGTGAGGGGGCAGCGTATGAACTGGTCTATGCCGGGCGCGATGATGACCCGACGCTGGAGTCGTCGCTGTTTGACGACCTCCAGATGCCACGGCCCGACGTCTTTCTGGGCGTCGTCAGCCAGAGTCTGAACGAGATAACGGCACAGGTGATGGGTGCCTTCGACCGCTACTTGGACGAACATCCTGCCGACGTGGTCATTGTGGTCGACGACCTGGCCTCGACGATGGCCGCCGCCATCACCGCCAAGAAGCGGGGCGTCAGGCTGGCCCACCTCGTGGCCGGCACGCGCTCGTTCGACATCTCGATGCCGAAGGAGGTGAACCGGCTGGTCATCGACGCCCTGTCAGACTATCTGTTCACGGCGGGCGTCAAGACCACCAGCGTGGCCACCCGCGAGCAGCAGTCGGAAACGTCGCAGACTTATATGGTAGGCAACATCCTGATGGACTCGCTGCGCTACAACCTGCCCCGCTTCCGCCGCCCTGACATCGACATTGAGGAGGGCCGCTACATCGTGCTGACGCTCAACCGCCGTGCCCTGCTCAGCGACGAGGCCAGTCTCCGGCAGATGCTCCAGACAATGGCCGAGGCTGCCGGCGGCGTACCCATCATCGCCCCGCTGCGCGACAGCGCCCTCAACGCTGTCAGCCGTTTACTCCCCTCCTCACCATCCTCCCTTCTTTGCAAGCAAAGCGAGCAAGCTCGAGCGCACCCGTCCCCCTTCACCCTTCACCCTTCACCCTCCACCCTTCACCCATCCCCCTTCACCCTTCACCCATCCCTCCCCTACTTGGAGTTCGGCTGGCTCACCGCCCACGCCCTCGGCATTATCACCGACTCAGGCAACGTAGCCGAGGAGGCGACGTTCAACGGTGTGCCCTGCATCACGCTGAACGACTATACCGAGCACCAGGAGACCGTCACCGTGGGCACGAACGTGCTCGTCGGCGGCGACCCGGAGAAGCTGCGCACGGCCCTGGCCGATATGGTTGGCGGCAACTGGAAGAAGTGCGCCCTGCCCGACCGCTGGGACGGTCGCACCGCCGAGCGTATCGTCAGCATCTTATTCGAGTGAGAAATACTGCCTCGCAGCTACCCGGTGGGTAGAGGGCCTGTACCCGCCGGGTAGAGACGCTCTACCCAGCGGGTAGCGACGAGGGTGCTGCGAGGCTGGAAACAGAGACTGAAAGTGCGCCTCTTCCTGTTGCGGAAGGGGCGCACTTTTTACGCGAGTGATGCGAAGGCTGAGGGCTTAGTAGTTCTCGGCCTTCACCTGGAAGTACGACTGCGGATGGTTGCAGACGGGGCACTCCTCGGGAGCCTTCTTGCCAACGACGATGTGCCCGCAGTTGGAGCACTGCCAGATGACGTCGCCGTCCTTTGAGAAAACGCGCTCCTTGCGGATGTTGTCCAGCAGCTTGCGATAGCGCTCCTCATGGGCCTTCTCAATGGCAGCCACGCCCTCAAACTTCTCGGCAATCTCGCTGAAGCCCTCCTCGCGGGCCTCGCGGGCCATGCGGGCATACATGTCGGTCCACTCGAAGTTCTCGCCGCCGGCGGCAGCCTCAAGGTTCTCAGGGGTCGACTTGATGGCGCCGCCCTCCAGAAGTTTGAACCACATCTTGGCGTGCTCCTTCTCGTTGGCAGCCGTTTCCTCGAAGATGGCGGCTATCTGCACGTAGCCGTCCTTCTTGGCCTTCGATGCCCAGTAGGTGTACTTGTTGCGGGCCATTGACTCACCTGCAAATGCTTCCTGCAGGTTTTTCTCGGTTTTCGTTCCTTTCAGTTCTTTCATAAAGCGTTTGTTTTTTGGGGTTATTATTATGGGGATTATGGGCAATGTGGGCAATATGGGATATATATGGGGAATCAGGGAAGCGTTATTTCGCCACGGATGCTCTGCTCCATATAGTGGCGCACCTCGTCGGGGTCGTCGCAGCGGCTTTGCAGGAACATCAGCTTGGTGACGGCAGCCTCGACCGTTGAGTCGCGACCGCTGATGACGCCGGCCTCCTGCAGATGGTAGCCGCAGCCATAGCGCCCCATCTCGACGGCGCCCTGCATGCACTGGCTGATGTTGACGATGACCTTGCCCGCGCGCGTGCCTTCTCTTAATGCACTGAGCAGCCACGGACTCTGCGGGGCATTACCGCTGCCGAAGGTGCGCATGACGATGGCCTTCAGGTTCGGGGTGTGTATGATATGACGGATCAGGTCTTCGCGGATGCCCGGGAACAGCGAGAAGATGATCACGTTGTTGTCAAGGCGGAAGTGGGGCGTCATGGGCTTCTCCCAGTCGGGGCGCAGCATGCGGTCCCGGTGGAAACTGATGTTGACGCCCGCCTCGGCCAGGTGCGGATAGTTGAACGACTCGAAGGCATTGAACTCCTCGGCGCTCTGCTTCGTGGTGCGGTTGCCGCGCAGCAGCCGGGCGTTGAAGTAGATGCCCACCTCGGGCACGACGGCCCGCCCGTCGGCATCCTTGGCCGCCGCCATCTCAATCGACGTGATGAGGTTCTCCTTGCCGTCGGTACGCAGCTGTCCGATGGGCAGTTGCGACCCGGTGAAGATGACGGGCTTCGTCAGGTTCTCCAGCATATAGCTCAGGGCCGATGCCGTGTAGGCCATCGTGTCGGTGCCGTGCAGCACGACGAAGCCGTCGTACTGGTCGTAGTGGTCGGCTATGGTGTGGCTCAGGTCGGTCCACCGCTGCGGCGACATGTCGCTTGAGTCGATGGGCGGCTGGAACTGGTAGGTGTCTATCAGCGTGTCAAACTGCTTCAGTTCGGGCACGCTGCTGAGCAGATGCTCGAAGTCGAACGGCTCCAGTGCTCCCGTTGCCGGGTTGCGGTTCATGCCGATGGTGCCGCCAGTGTAGATGAGCAGGACCTTACTTTTCATCATCTTACTGCTTTATATGTATGTCGCGCTGCGGGAAGGGTATCTCGATGCCGTTCTTGGCAAGGGTGTCGTAGACGCACTTCAGGACGTCGCTGACGACGTACGACCGCTTCGGGGCGTCGGCCCAGACGAAGAGATTGAAGTCGACGCTGGAGTCGTTCATCTGCGAGACGACCGACTTGACCTGCTTCTCGGGGTCCATCCAGGGGTGGTGGAGCTGGTTGACGGCCTCCTCGACCACCTGCGACACCTGCTTGAGGTTCGAGCCGTAGGCCACGCCGAATGGCACGACAGCCAGCACGTAGCCGTGGTTCTTGGTCAGGTTCTTATAGTTCTTGGTGAACAGCTGTGAGTTCTGGAAGGTGATGACCTCGCCGTAGAGCGACTCGACGACGGTCGATGTGTAGCTGATGCTGGCCACGCGGCCCATGGTGCCGTCGACCTCGATCCAGTCGCCCACCTTCACGCGCCCGGCCATGAGCGAGGCACCGTAGTAGATGTTCTCAATGATGTCCTTCGAGGCGAAACCGATACCCGTCGACAGTCCGCCTGAGATGGCGACGAGCCAGGCGACGCTGATGTCGAGGATGCTGAGCGAGATGAGCAGCCAGAGTCCCCAGACGACGACCTGTATGACGTTGCGCCCCATGACCTCGCGGCTCTGGGCCGTGGTGGGGTCCTGCTGTTGGTAGTGCAGCCGCAGCAGGGCGAGGATGGTGGCACTGATGTAACGGAACAAGAACCACAGGCAGACGACCATTGACAGCTTGAGGATGCTGACCTTCAGCTTGGGCAGATTGACGAAGTCGCGCTGGAAGAGCTGCATGCAGAGGTCGCTGAGATTGAAGACGCCGGCTGCCCAGTAGATGCTGAGCATCACCGAGAACACGGCCATGACGGGCAGCAGCACGGTGTAGAGCAGGCGGTAGAGCCAGCTGCTGGTGATGGGGGCGTCCTCCAGCCCGTGGCGGCTGCCGTAGAGATGGACGTACTGGCTGACGCAGGTGATGGTGAGTATGCACGTCAGCTGCATGACCCACCAGATGAGCAGCTGCACGCTGAGCAGCGTATAGCCCGTCCAGCTGAGCACGACCGAGACCAGGAAGACCGTCAGCGAGATGTAGGTGTAGAACATGTCGGAGCGCGGCACGTTCCGACGCAGGCGGCGGATGACGCTCCACTGCCACAGCGAGCACGCCAGCAGTACGGGCGGGAAGACGAGGTTCACCACCTCGCCGGGAATGAGCACGATGCGGAAGGAGATGACGACGAAGCCGATGACCACCAGCGGAGCATAGATGCGGAAGGCGCTGCGTATCTGGTCGCCGCTGACGCGCAGCAGCAGCGAGATGAGGATGACGCCCAGGAGCCAGGCATACTCGATGAGCAGGTCGCTGGCCATGATGAAGAAGTTCTGCTCGAGCGTGGCACGCAGTATGCCCATGATGAGGGCAAAGGTGACGGTGGTGGTAGCCAGGATGATGCAGGTGCGCTTCCTGAGGAACTCGGGGGTGTGGAACTTGCGCGGCAGCAGAAACCGGAACGCCAGCAGGTTGAGCACCACGGCGATGCAGAAGTAGACGGCAATAACGATGAACAGTCCGAAGATGACGCTGGTGTCCCACTGCGACCCGCGCTCGTCGGTGCCGTACTTGTCGGCAATGGTCTCGCGGGTGTGACGCAGGTTCCGCTGCAGACTGCTCAGAATCGAGAAGTAGTTCTGACCGCCGTTGCTGAAGATGCTGGTCTGTATCTCGTTGTAGCGCCTGTTGGCATAGTCGTTGAGGTACTTCAGCCGGCTCTCGGTAACCTCGTAGTACTGTATGTAGTCGGCTATCTGCTCGCGGTTCTCGGTCAGCGTGTTGCGGATGTTGGTGGCCAGCGTCAGACAGACGTTGCGGTTCACGCGACCACGGTCGCTGAGCATGTTGGCATGCATGGACTTCAGGCTGCTCACCAGACTGTCGTACTTGGCAATGTCGGCATCGGTAGTGGTCAGCAGGTCGAGGAAGGGCAGCTGCGAGCGGCGGAACTCGTTGTAGAGCTCGGTGGCCTGGTGGCAGGCGTAGGTCATGTCGAAGACGTAGTTCTGATTCTGCGAATAGAGCATCAGGGCGTTCTGCCCCGACTGTTTCATCGTCTCCATCAGCCGGCCGAAGATTTGCTCGTTCTGCTGCTTGCGCTCGGCATTCTTGGTACTCAGGTCGAGGTGGCTCTGGGTCAGTTCCTGGCGCAGTATCTCAAGCGTCTGTTCGAGGTCGCGCTCCTTCAGCACGGCCTGAGCATCAACCAGTGCCAACACCAGCATCGTCAGTATGATTATCAGTCTCTTCATTGTCATCTTTTGCTATATGTAGGCGCAAAGGTAACTAAAAATGCAAAAATATCAAAGCAAAATGCCGTTTTTTAATTTTATTTGTTTACTTTTGTCCCCATGAAACTGATAGCTGACAGCGGAAGCACCAAGACTGACTGGGTGCTGACCGACGGTGCCGACGTCAAGGAGCGGCTGCTGACGCAGGGCATCAACCCCTTCCACCAGTCAGAGGACGACATCCGCGCCATCCTCAGCTCGAACCGTGCGCCGCGCACCATGCAACTCGAGATTTACTTCTACGGCAGCGGCGTCCGACCAGAGCTCAAGCCTCTCATGGAGCGGCTGCTGCATGAGGCGTTCCCCAAGGCAACTGCCGTCGAGGCTCAAGGCGACCTCCTGGGGGCGGCACGAGCCGTCTGCGGTCACGCCGAAGGCATTGCCTGCATACTGGGCACCGGGGCCAACTCAGGGCTCTACGACGGGCAGCGCATCGTACGGAACACGCCGCCGCTGGGCTACATCCTGGGCGACGAGGGCAGCGGGGCCGTGCTGGGCCGCCAGCTGCTCAACGCCCTCTACAAAGGATTTCTGCCGCAGGAGCTGCTGTCTGACTTTCAGGCATTTACGGGCTTGACGATGGCCGGCGTCATCAGCCGCGTCTACCGACAGCCCATGGCCAACCGCTTCCTCGCCTCGCTGGCGCCCTTCATCCATGAGCACCTCGACGTCCCCGGACTGAGCCAGATGGTCGTCGGCTGCTTCCGCGACTTCTTCAGCCGCAACGTCGTGCAGTATCAGCGCCCCGACCTGCCCGTCGGCTTCGTCGGCAGCATTGCCCACCACTTCAGCGAGCAGCTCGCCCAGGCCGCTGCCGCCGAGGGCTTCACCGTAGGAACTGTCATGCGCAGCCCCATCGACGGCCTCGTCGCCTACCACCAGTCACAACAATAAACAACAAACAACAAACTCTATGAAAGCAAAACTACTAACCCTCATCACCACCTGTCTGCTGTGCTGCGGCGCCGCCGCAGCCCTCACCGCCTGCACGCATGCCAAGCAGTCGCCCTTCGTCACCGTCAAGGACGGCCACTTCGAGCGCGACGGCAAGCCTTATTACTACGTAGGCACCAACTTCTGGTACGGTGCCATCCTCGGCTCCACCGGTCAGGGAGGCAACCAGGAACGCCTCACCCGCGAGCTCGACGAGATGAAGCGCATGGGCATCGACAACCTGCGCATACTCGTAGGCAGCGACGGCCAGCGCGGCGTCAAGACCAAGGTCGAGCCGACGCTGCAGGTCAGCCCCGGTGTCTACAACGACACCATCCTTGCCGGACTCGACTTCCTGCTCATGGAGATGGGCAAGCGGGGCATGCTGGCCGTGCTCTACCTGAACAACTCGTGGGAGTGGAGTGGCGGCTACGGCTTCTATCTCGAGCATGCCGGCGAGGGGCCCCAGCCGCGCCCCGACGACGCTGGCTATCCGGCCTTCATGCAGGCCATGAGCAAGTACGCCACCAACGAGCTCGCCCACCAGCTGTTCTACGACTACGTGCAATTCATCGTCGGCCGCACAAACCGCTACACCGGCCTGAAGTACACCGACGACCCAGCCATCATGTCGTGGCAGATAGGCAACGAGCCGCGTGCCTTCTCGCGCGACGCACTGCCCGCCTTCGAGCACTGGATTGGCGAGGCAGCAGCACTCATACGCCACCTCGACCAGAACCACCTCATCTCCATCGGCAGCGAGGGCGCCTGGGGCTGCGAGAACGACTACGGCACGTGGGAGCGCATCTGTGCCGACCCGAACGTCGACTACTGCAACGTACACCTATGGCCCTACAACTGGAGCTGGGTGAAGCCCGACTCGCTCGTCGAGATGCTGCCCATTGCCTGCAGCAACACCAAGGACTACATCGACCGCCACCTCGACATCTGCGAACGCATCGGAAAGCCCCTCGTGATGGAGGAGTTCGGCTATCCACGCGACGGATTCCAGTTCGCACAGGGCACGCCCACCGTCGGGCGCGACGGCTACTACAGCTACGTCTTCTCGCTCGTGGCCGACAATGCGCGTCAGGGCGGCAAGTTCGCCGGCTGCAACTTCTGGGGCTGGGGCGGCTTTGCCCAGCCCCGGCATGAGCAGTGGCAGGTAGGCGACGACTACACCGGCGACCCCGCCCAGGAGGCTCAGGGCCTGAACTCTGTCTTCATGACCGACACCACAACGCTCTCGGTGGTCAGGGAGCATGTCGGGCAGATGAAGTCACTGCAGTGACCGGAATAATCTGAATACGCCAAAAGGCGCCGCCTTTCTCTCAAAACCCGGCGCCTTTTGTCCAAAACCCACCGCCTTTTTGGAAAAACCCGCCGCCTTTTTGGAAAAACCCGCCGCCTTTCCCAAAAAACGTGGCGGGTTTTCCCAATCCCTGCCGCTCATGCCCCAAGTGTCGGTTCAGGTGTCGGTTCTTCCCCTCCGATACCGTTGTGATTCAGCTTTCTCGCCGAATCCCCCTCCTCCTTCCCCTATTATAGTTGCCATTCACAGGAAACACCCTACACTTCCGACACTTCCTACACCTAAGAAAATCCAACAGGTGCAGGAAGTGTCGGAAGTGCAGGATGTTTTCCGCGATTGGCAACTATAGTGGCCGCAAAGGTTCCAACGTCATTCTCTTCCAGCCTACTGCTTTGCGACGAGGCCAATGAGAAGTGTCAGGTCCACGATGTCTATCTTGTTGTCATCATTTATGTAGGCGGCAGCCGGGTTGGCCAGCTCGCCACGACCGACGAGGAAGCTCGCCAAGGCCGACACATCGGCGGCATTCACATTACCGTCGCAGGTTACGTCGCCCTTCAGCAGCTCTACCGTCAGCGTTCCCTTCTCGTAGCTAAACTCGTAGTTCTGCGCCACGGCACCGCCGACCGTCACCTCGTACTCTCCCGGCTCGCTGGTTGAGGTTGCCGTGGTGGTGAGCGTCGGCTTCGTTGTCAGCACCTCCGGCGTCTCGCCGTTCACAAAGCCCTCATAAGTAGCCACGAACGTCGGTAACGCCTGCCCCTGCTTCATCGTGTAGCTGCCCGCCTTGACGGTCAGCGGAGCCTTGTTGATGGCAAAGGTGGCAGTCTTCGTACCGGCATAATGTCCTATTCCCTTGACGGTCACGGTAGCCTCACCGACATTGATGTTATTACTATAAGAAACCGTGTAGTCAGTGCCGATGGTCAAGGTCGTGCTGCCGTCTTTCACCGTCACGTTGGGAGTAAGCGCCAAACCCGTATAGGTCTGGGCTTCAATACCGTATACAACCATACCGCTGGCATCTATCGCATTGATGGTCAGATTGCCCTCCTTGTATGTTATACTATAGTTCGAGGTCAAATCAGTAGAGCCACCCATGACCACAGCCTCCGACGGGATAACACTGCCATTTGTAGTAATGCCTGAAGTAGACGCTGTCAACGTAATGGCCGACAGGCTCTGTCCCCCTACCAGACCCGTGACGCTCACCTGCCCCAGTCCAGTGCTGATGGGGTTGCCATACGTTATCGTCTGGTCTTTTGCCGTGATGGTTAGCGGGGCCTTGTTGATGGTGAAATAAACAGTCTGTGTACCTGTATAGTTGCCCTTTCCGGTAATGGTCACAGAAGCCGAGCCTGCATTCGTGTTGTTACTGTAGGAAACGGTGTAGTGGGTGCCGATAGTCAGTGTCGCGCTCCCGTCTTTCACCACGACATCCGGAGTCAGAGCCGAGCCCGTGTAGGTCTGGGCAGCAACATCCGAGACGGTCAGGTTACTGGCACTCATGGCATTGATTGTCACGCTCACAGACTGAGCTTCAGAATCGTTATGGTTGGCGTCGCCCACCACCTTATAATACACGGTGTAGCTGCCTGCATTCGTACCAGTCGGAATGTTCGTGCTGTAACTCGTGCCGTCAAGACTGTATTGCATCGTGCCGCCGCTTGCTGCGCCAGCACTGACCAACTGCTGCGCCGAACCCGTATAGGTCAGCGTGTTTGGCGTCGGTGCTGTAACAATAGTGGCTGCTGGTTTTGCTACTGTAATCTTGAAAGCTGTATCATGCAATTTCATACGATTTGAGTTGGCAGTCACAAAACGAATGTTCGTCAGCGTTGCCTGCCCACCACTATTTTCTGCTGAAGCCGAAAGCGAAAGGTTTATCAGGACACCTCTCACACCTTCACTGATGGGGATAAGGCTGAAAGATGCAGAGGTAAGCCGATAGACGTTCTCACCTTGTTTTCCGATGACCAGTTCTTGCTCAGGGTCATTAACAAGGCTGCCTAATGAACAGTCGGCCTTGTTAACAGTGATACCTTCAGGAAGTGTCAGGTCCATCTGGAAAGACACGTAATCTCCAACTCCATTAGTGGTGTCCAGGATGACAGCTGCGGTGGCGGGCTGGCCTAAAGTAATGGTTGCATCTGCAACGTACAAAGTTCCAAACTCAGGTGCGCCCAGAGCCAGCATATTTGTCAACACTGCAATACTCAGAAAAATATACTTTTTCATATTTCGTTTCCTTTCTTACTTTTCCATTAATATAAGCATCCCTTACTTCATCATTATCTTCTTGCCTTTTGTAATATTCAAGCCCTTTTGTGGAGAGGCAAGACGCTGACCCTTCAGGTTATAAACCTCCTGCTGAGCATCGCTGTCTTCAGATATGCTGCTGATGCCCGTTGCGGCGCCTTCCTTGCTCAGACCGATTGCCTCAAACGGTACGTCGGCACCCTGTGGCGTAATGAAGTGGATGTTTTCAACTGCGATGCCGTCCGCAGCAAAACCATCGGGCACAATGTTAAGCAGTTCGCCGGAGACGCCGCTAAACTCGCGGTTCGACGTCGACAAGGCTACGACGCGGTAACAGCCCTCGTCCACCTTATTAAACAAAAGCTGTTGGCCCTGTTTACGCTGGCTGTTCAGCTTCATCTGCATTACATCCATACCGGCAGGCAGCAGCAGGTCGAACTGGAAAGCCGTATAGCGACCGTCGCCTTCAAGCTGCAACGACAGACTGTGGTCGCTGCTCTCAGTAAGCGTCAGCACATCGTTACGGCTGCCCTGTGGCGCCAGCATACTACGTGACCAGTTGGTATCGCCGGCAATGTCGTTGACCAGCACCACGGCATCGGCCACGTTCACTGCCCTGTCGCTGTTCAGGTCAGCCAGAAACACTTCGAACGACTCTCTGGGAGTAGCCACCACGTAGCGCGCTATATCCACTACGTCCACTACGTCGGTCTCGCCATCCTGGTTCACATCAGGGTCGGGGAACTCCTTGATTGCCTTGAAGTCCGCCCAATAATTTGCTGCTTGATAGGAGGCCTTGCAATCCTTAGGCACATAGAGTGTCGCATTAGCCCTATTTGAGAACGTGGAAGAAGAGGTAATGCCAACTGGTGCCTCCTTTTCGACTTTCACGCTCATAAGACCGCTACAATCATAGAACGCACTTTCCCCGATGCTGGTCACGGAGTTGGGGATTTCGACGCTCATCAGGCCGCTACAGCCCTTGAACGCATACTTCCCGATGCTGGTCACGGAGTTGGGGATTTTGACGCTCTTCAGGCCGCTACAGTCATAGAACGCACTACCCCCGATGCTAGTCACGGAACTGGGAATGACAATGCTCGTCAGGCAGCTACAACCAGAGAACGCGTTCCCTGCGATTTCCGATGTCCCATCTTTCAAGTAAATGCTGGTGTTTGATGGCATCGTTCCTTTATATTTATATGCAACCTTACCTGCATATATTAGTCCGTCTGGTTGATTGTTATACCACGCCGTGCCATCGAACGCATCTCTCCCGATGCTGGTTACGGAGCTGGGGATGTCGATACTCGTCAGGCCGCTACAACCAAAGAACGCTCTCCTTGCGATTCCCAATGTCCCCTCTTTCAAGGCAATTCTGGTGTTTGATGGCATCGTTCCTTTATATTTATATGCAACCTTTCCTGCATATATTAGTCCGTCTGGTTGATTGTTATACCACGCCGTGCCATTGAACGCATCTCCCCCAATGCTGGTCACAGAGCTGGGAATGGTGACGGAGGTCAGGCCGGTGCAATCATAGAAAGCACCATCTCCTATGCTCGTCACGCTGCTGGGAATAGTGATGGAGGTCAGGCCGGTGCAGTAAGAGAACGCATATTCCCCGATGCTGATTACGGAGTTGGGGATAGTGATGCGTGTCAAGCCACAACCTTCAAACGCACTCTCCCCGATGCTGATTACGGAGTTGGGAATAGTAATGCTTGTCAGGTCGCGACAATAATAAAATGCCATTTGCCCGATGCTGGTCACGGAGTTACCGAGGGTGGCGTTCGACAGGTCGCTACAGCCTCTGAACGCAGCACCCCCAATGCTGGTCACTGAATTGGGGATGGTGACGTTCGTAAGGCTACTGCAATTATAGAACGCACCATCCACAATGCTGGTAACGGAATAGGTTGTGCCATTATAAGTGACGGTTGCGGGAATAACCACGTTACCCGTGTATTCATTTGAGTAAGACGAGGCTCCACTTCCTCGAAAGCTGACTGCCAATTCAGTATTGTTGTTAATGAATTTGTAATAGATGGTCACGCCACCATTCGCCACTTCAATATCGTGGGCGTACGCATTAGTACCCAGCATACTGATGAGCAGGGCTAGCACAAATGTCATTTTTCCTTTTTCCATAACTTATAGTTTTTAGATGATTAGTATATATTTAGTAAGTGTCTCCTATTACGCCCAAAGAGTGTAAACCCGAACTGGTCGGGCAGCGGTGCAAAGATACGCAATTATTTTGAAAACTGTTCATTGTGAGCCGAATTATTTAATCCTCGGCTGCAAAATTAGCTATTTTCCACGAAACGCCATTGGTGCAAATTGGTGCAAATTGCGCCGCACACATATTTTTGCCTAAAATCGGCAGAAATCACCCAAAAATCGTCCCCATCCCCCAAGATTTCGCAGATTAATTAGTGCGCATTACGGCAATTCGTTTCTAAAGAAAAAAAAGTAATCATTAAAGAATAACTTGGAGGAGTGGGGGGAAAGAAATTGGGGGAAATTAAGGGAAATTGTATTGGGGTCGTGGTGGTGAAGAAACCATAATTTTTGGATAATTTCTGGTAATTTCTTTCAAAGACAAAAGACACAGGTAGCATCAACAGCGGATTTCGTGTCAGATTTGTGTCGATTTAAGGTTCTGACCAGAGATAATTCTTGTTCAATGGCTGCTAACCGAAAGAAGCCCTGAATCATTGCTGACTCAGGGCTTCAAAATAAAGATGGCGGCCTCCTACTCTCCCGCATTGCATTGCAGTACCATCGGCGCAGGCGGGCTTAACTTCTCTGTTCGGAATGGGAAGAGGTGGGACCCCGCTGCAATAACCACCTGATTAATCGTCTAATGAGCAATGAGAAATGAGGAATGAGAAATGACCATTACTGCATTCCGCCTTCTCATACCCACCAGTATGGGTATTGACATATCAACACAAGAACTGTGAAGCTCACTGACCCTGCAGCCAGAATTCTCCATATCCCAGATTACATCTGAAAGTACTGCTTCCCTTACTCCCCCAACAGGGGGGACAGAGGGGGGCTTGAAAGCTTTCGGGCAATTAGTAGTGCTCGGCTTTGACGTCGCCGTCTTTACACCTGCACCCTATCAACGTCGTAGTCTGCGACGACCCTCAATGGAGCCCTCATCTTGCGGCAGGCTTCGCGCTTAGATGCT
>JAEEGH010019947.1_pt1 | contig 13999 bp, 10 predicted proteins | sample 9134181 | NCBI WGS metagenome assembly JAEEGH01 (sample SAMN16246544, study PRJNA631951) | gut metagenome | biome: gut microbiome; feature: rumen; material: DP-attached | host: Bos | place: Iran: Karaj | collected 2018-10
GGAAAAAATTTTGCAAAAAAACCGCGCGCATCACTCCGCTTTTTGCGGCAGTATCCGCGAACCCCCACCGCTCTCCTATTCGCGGCGGGAACCCCTATCCGCGAACCCCCACCGCTCTCCGGTTCGCGGCGGGGAATCCCTATCCGCCCCGCGCGCTATCCCTCATTCGTAGAATGACGGGAGGGGACAGGGGGGTATGGGGGGTTCTCGGCGAAGCCGAGCTTGAGGGGTGGGAAACCCACCAATTCCGTCGGCATATCCGACACCTTCATTCTTTTGAATTCTGAATTCTGAACTCTGAATTCTTAATTCCTATTTTTATTATTTCAACAATTAAGGGGCTTTCTCACGAGCCCCTTAATTTTATTCTTCTTCCTTTATATCGTCCGGTGTGCCGCCGTCGAGGCGGCCGAGGTCGTCGAGCTCCGCCGGATCCTCCTCATCCTGTATCTTGTCAAGCTCCGTCAGCTCGTCCGCGCTTTCATCCGCGGGCGCGGAAGCCTGCGCCGCTGCGGCTCTGAACGCGGCGAGCTTGCTCCTTCTTCTTTTTCTGTCGCGCAGTATCGTTTTCACAAGCGTAATGCCGACGACGGTCAGACCGATCAGAGCGAGTATACCGCCCACAGTAAAGCCGCGCGGCACGAACGAAAGCTCTATCGTATGCTCGCCTTCGGGCACCTCAAACGCGAGAAGAGCGCCGAACACCTTGTTTTTCGCCGAGTATTCGTCGTCATCGTCCTTGACCTCGTCGGAAAGCTTCACGGTCTTTCCGTCGACCTTTACGGTCCAGCCCTTGTCAAACGGTATGGACGTGAACATCATATTATCGCCCTTTGCCATATTGACGGTGGCTTTTATCTTCGTGTCGGTAAACGAAGTTATTTCCGGCAGGCTTGCGGTCAGCTCCTTATAAGCCTCCTCGAACGTTTCCTCATTGAAGTAGTAGACGTAGCCCGTGTTCTTGTAGTAGTAGAGGTTGCCGGACGAATCCTTGAGCACGACCTCAAGCTTTACGAGGTCGCCCGCCCTGAACGTGCCGAGGCAGTACATCGTATGCGTTTCGTTCGTCAGATAGTTGAACGACCTTGTCGCGGCGGTCGTCCCGTCCTCGTGCTCGACCTTGATCCTTACAAGCGTGTCGCGCGGGTATTCCGACGGCAGATGGAAGTAAAGCTCCCCGTCCTTTTCCGTATAGAATTCAAACGATATCGCCGCGGAATCCTTTGCATCGCCCTTGTTCCACTTTCTGTGCTGTCCCGCGGACGCTTTCGTCATGCCGGACGTGTAGTCAAAGCTGTCGTCGCCTACGACGAGCGGCTCGAACACCTCGACGCGTCTTCCTATCATGGAGGAGATCATCGAATTAAGAATGTCGGGCGCGGAATATTCGCTTTCCGTATTGTATTTTTGTATATCGGACGACACGCCGAACATAACGGGCAGCGCGTGTTCGTTCTTGTACGCGTAAAGCATATTTTCCGTGGGGTCGTAATCCTCGTCCGTCACGTCCTCACCGAGCTTTGTCGGGTCCATTTCGGACAGATATTCGGTATACCCCGCGGGCAGACCGCCTTTTTCCTTATCGAGCACGTATTTTATGCCCAGAAGCGAGTCGTTGACTATGTTTCCGCCCACATATCTCGACCAGTGGGATTTTGACGCGTAACCCATTTTGAAAAGCAGTCTTATGACGGAGGCGTTGAGCGTAGAGGTGGAGTTGGATATGCCGCGTATACGCAGCGCCATGTTGTCGTTTACCTTGCGGTGTACTATCTTTTCCATTCTGTAAAGCGTGTTGTCGCTTTCCTGCACGGAGCGCGTTATGCCGGACCATCTGTCCATGAACGAAACGTAGCTTTCCCTTGTGGAATAATACACGTCCTCGTGCAGTCTGAACACGTCGTATATCCCGTTTATCATAAGCTCGAAGCACACGACGCCGAGCACTATGCCCGAGGCGTATTTTTTCTTATGCGCCGCGCCCCACAGGACCGCCAGCACGATGCCGAGCATAGCCATTGAGAACCATATCGTCAAGAGGTTCTGCATAAAGGTGAATTCTTTGTCGGACGCGCGTTTTATTGTAAAATCCGCGTCGGGCAGAGCCTGTACTATCATTATCAGCACTCCGATGACGCCGCCGCAGCCGAGCGCCGCCCGGTAGAGCTTCGGGTCAAGCGCGCGGTACGCCTCGTACGCGAAGACGACCACAAGGAATATGAACATATAGCTGTAACGGTAGTTGAGCCAGTTCGGCTTCTGCAGACCGTGCCAGAACAGGTCGACCGTCGTCGCGGTGAAGCTGAATATCATGACCGCTAAAATTATACCGCTCATGATCTTCTCTCTGCCTTTTATGTTTTTCGACACGAAATAAACGGGCAGAAGCGTAAGGCAGATAAGTCCGCAGTAAATGAACGGCAGACCGTTCGGACGCACCGTATCGTATGAGTTCGGAAGCATCTGCGTGAATATCTTTATATAATCGAATTTCGCGTCAAACGCGTATGACGGGCTCTGGAAGTCCATTTTGCCGAGCTGGAGCGAAAAGTACGTCGGTATTATTATAACGGACGCTATCATCGCCGCTATGACGGAGAAAATGAGCCACTTGTAAAACGCGTAGAAGAATTTTTCAAAGTTCTTGAACGGATATTTGCTCAGATAATAGTAGAAGAAATACAGAGCGGTGAATATCGCCGTCATCCAGCCTATATAGAAGTTGGATATGAAGCAGAGGGCGAGCGTTATGACGTAAAGACACGGACGCCCGCGCTTTACTATGCTCTCTATGCCGAGGCATATCAGCGGCAGATATATGAGCGAATCTATCCACATCGTATTGTGCGCCTGCACCACCGCGTAGCTTGATAACGCGTAACACGTTGAAAAGATAACGACGTTCAGTGGCTTTGACGGGCGGCTGTTATGCAGATAAAGCGCGAACGTAAGACCGCTTGAGCCGACCTTGAGAAGCGTCATCCACAAAAGGAATTCCGTTATGCCGTTTTCGGGGAAGAAGACGGACAGAAGCGCAAACGGAGAGGCGACGTAATATGCGTAAATGCCGGAAAATTCGCCGCCGAGAGAACGGAACCACGTATAAAACGGACTGCCCTGTCCCTGGAATATGTCGCGCATACCCTCAAAGAAATACACGTACTGACCGTTCAGGTCGAGCACGAGCACGGATTTCTCCGTTATCGGATACACGCCTTTTATCATAAAGATTATCCACATTATGCAAAGCGGCAGGAAAAACGCCCCTATCAGATAGAAGCTTCTGCCGTTCACAAATCTGTAAAGCGCGCGCGTAAACGTTGTTTTTCCTTTTTCGAGTTTAAGTTGAGGTGACGTCATTTTCGTACATCCTTTTCAGTTCATCAAGTATATCTGTTATTTCCGCCGCTTTGACGGCGCCGTTGAGCTTCTGCCGCAGTAAGGAGGAGCCGTACATACCCCTTGTGTAGTAAGCCGTATGCCGCCTGCCCTCGAGCACGCCCGTGCGCTCGCCCTTGAGGGATACGAGAAGGCGAAGATGCTCCTTTGCGCACTCTATGCGCTCCGCCGCCGTCGGCTCGCGGTATTCCGCACCGTCGAGCGCGCTTTTTATCCTCCCGAACACAAACGGGTCGCCGAGCGCGGCTCTGCCGATCATGATCGCGTCCGCGCCGGTTTTTTCAAGCGCGCCGTACGCGGTTTTGCCGTCGCAGATATCGCCGTTTACGATAACGGGTATGCTCACCGCCGCCTTCGCCTCCGCTGTCGGCGACAGATCCACGGTCCCGGACAAGTACATATCCTCGCGCGTCCTTCCGTGTATGCACACGGCAGACGCGCCTGAATTTTCCGCGATCTTACAAAGTTCGGCACAGTTTATATGCTCCCTGTCCCAGCCCGTCCGCATCTTTACCGTAACGGGTACGGGAGAAGCCTTTACCGCCGCCGAGATCACTCTGCCGGCAAGCGGCAGATCGCGCATAAGCGCGGAGCCGTCGCCGTTTGACGTGACTTTTTTCACGGGACAGCCCATATTCAGATCAAACGCGCGGGGCTTTACCTCCGCTTTATCGTATAATACCCTGACGGCGTTTGATATCATCTCCGGCTCGTGACCGAATATCTGTATCGCGCAGTCGTCCTCGCCGTCAAGGAGTCTCGCAAGCTCAAACGTCTTTTTGTCCTTGTACCACACCGCCGCGGCGGAGATCATTTCCGTGGTACAGCCGTCCGCTCCGCGCTCCCTGCACACCCGGCGCATCGCGCCGTCGGTCGCGCCCGCCATCGGGGCGAGATACAGTTTTATATCACGCATCTATCTTAAGCCCCAGTTCAAACGCGAGAAACGCTATCTTAACCTTATCGTCCAAACGCTTGCCGCCAAAGAGACTGCGCGGCTGCCATTCCGTATGGTCGAGATTGTCGGCGGCGTAAAAGAACTGGAAGAATTCAACGCCGCGGAAATCGCATAACGCCTGCATTCCGGCGCATTCCATTTCGACAGAGACAGCACCCTGCTCTTTTCTTCTTTTCATTTTATCCGCGGTCTCTCTGTAAACCGCGTCCGTCGTCCACGTCACGCCCTCGGTATAGCCGTAGCCGCGCTCGGAGAGCACCTGTTTGAATTCCGGTATATATTTCTTATTGACCTTTATCGTATCGGACGGCGGCGCGTAGTGGTAACTGCACCCCTCGTCGCGTATCGCGGCGATCGGAATTATTATTCCGCAGTCCTCAATGCTTTTATCAAGCACGCCGCAGTTGCCGAAAAGTATAAGGCGGCGGCTGCCCATAACTATAATTTCCTCATATTCTCCTACGCATCCCGGCTCGCCGACCGTCGCCATGAAAAAGGAAAAACTTTTATTTTCGTATACGACCTCGTATATCGGCTTTCTGCCGTTTGCGCAACCGATTTCTGCTATCTGTTTATGCGGCAAAGCCTCTATGACGCGGTCAAACAGCTTCTGCGAAAAGCAGGCGATACTCGTTTCGGGAAAGCCCGGGATACGCTCTTTTATCATGCGCGGCATCAGGACCGCTTCTTTGTTTTTATCGAATTCTTCTAAAATCATTTTCTGTAAGTTACTATAAATCCGCCCAGATTGTCGGACGATACGGTAAAGTCCCCGTCTCTCGGCACGTAGACCGTATCTTTGCAGTACCAGACGCTGTATTCGTCGTGTTCGACCGTGATATCGAGAGGGCTTTCGTACGTAAAGGATTTGATATATGAAAGATATTCCTCAAGACACATATTGTTGTCCGTTATATACACGGAATGGGGAAGACCTACGTATCTGAAATGGTTCGATTCTCCGTCTATGCCGGTCGTACTGCCCTTGTTTGCGGGGTAGCGCATTATAAAACCGTAATATTTATAGTTTTCGACGAGCCACGCCGCGCGCTCCGACGCGTATCTGCCGTAGCTGTAGGACGCGCCGTCCTTGTCGTATAATTTCACGTCGAAGCCGAGACCCGTGTGATGGTCAGAATATCCGGGCAGCTCAACGTACGCCTTGTCCGATTCGTTCACAACGTAGTCGTCGTAGAATTTTTTCTGCGCCTCCTCGTCCCTATACGCGGAAACGACCATGAGAGGACAGTAACCCGAGCGCTCTGCGTACGCGTCCGTCATCCTGCACAGCGCCTCGTACGCCTCTCTCGTAAGCTGCTCCGAGATCGTCGCCAGCGTAAAATTCTCGTGCTTTTCGTCGTACAGGTTCACGAGAGAAACCGTGGACGGCAGCTTGTAGCCGTTGCTTTTGTTGACGAGCAGAAGCGAGCCCGCCTTTGCGTCGAATTTAGACGTGTCAAGCGCGCGGACGGTGAGCTTGACCGCGTTTTCCTCCGTCTCGTCGGGTTCCGTATCGCGCGGCAGCGCGGTGAATTCCTCGGTATCGGACGGATATACTATGCCCGGGTCAAGCGCGTTTGAAACTATTATTTTTATCAAAAAAGCCGATAACGTCAGCACAAGCACGACGAGAAGAATTATTATTATCTTCACGGACGTGCTCATGACCGCTTTTTGCCTGCGGTACGCCGGCTTGAAGCTGTTAGCCAAAACTGCCTCCTAACGATCCCTGCAACAATGATCTGAAATTAACAAAACGGACGTTTTAAAACGCCCGCCGAAGTTTATTTTCCGTAAGTCGCGACCTCGGGAATGTTGACTTCTTTTATGTCCGCGCCGACGGAGCGCAGCTTCCCGACGATGTCGTCATATCCGCGTTTTATATGGTGTATATCCTCTACCGTCGTTTTGCCCACGGCGCAGAGTCCCGCTATTATCATCGCGGCGCCCGCGCGCAGGTCGACGGCGCGTATCGGCGCGGCGGCGAACCTCGTGTTGCCCTCTATGACCGCGGTCTTGCCGTCCACTCTGATCTCCGCGCCCATTTTCCGCAGCTCCTCTATGTAGCGGAAACGGCTGTCCCAGACGCTTTCCGTCAGGTAGCTCACGCCCTCCGCAAGGCAGAGAAGCGTGCACATCTGCGGGTTCATATCCGTGGGGAAGCCCGGGTACGGCTGAGTTCTTATGTTCGTTTTCGTAAGCTTTTTCGCGGCGGTGACGACCACAAAATCGTCGTGCTCCTCTACCGTCACGCCCATTTCCTCCAGCTTTGCGGAAATGGATTCAAGGTGCTTCGGTATTACGTTGTTTATTTTAAGCGTGCTGTTCGTCGCGGCGGCGGCTATCATATACGTTCCCGCCTCTATCATATCGGGGATTATGTCGTAAGTACAGCCGGAAAGCGACGTGACGCCCTTTACCTTTATGACGTCCGTTCCGGCGCCCGTTATCTTTGCGCCGCAGGAGTTCAGAAAGTTTGCAAGGTCGACAACGTGCGGCTCACGCGCGGCGTTCTCTATGACCGTGTTGCCGTCCGCAAGTGCCGCCGCTATAAGGACGTTTATCGTTGCGCCGACCGATACGCGGTCAAAATATATGCTTGCGCCGTGAAGCCTGCCGTTTTCCGCCTTGCCCTCTATATACCCGCCCTCGACCGATACCTTTGCGCCGAGAGCCTCAAAGCCCTTTATATGCTGATCTATCGGGCGTATGCCGAAATCACAGCCGCCGGGGCAGCCGACGTGCGTTTTGCCGAAGCGTCCGAGCTCCGCGCCCGCGAGATAATACGACGCGCGCATATTGCGGACCATTTCAAACGGAGCGCAGCCGCCTATGGCGTTTTTGCAGTCTATCTCGACGGTCGTGCGGTCAAGATACCTGACCTTTGCGCCCATTGCTTTCAGTATGGAAAATGACGTGCGTACGTCGCTTATGTCGGGTATGTTTTCAAGCACGCATTTTTCTTCCGTCAGAAGACACGCGAAAATAACGCCGACCGCGGCGTTTTTCATACCGCTGACTTCTATTTCTCCGGAAAGCTCGTTTCCGCCTTTGATAACAAAATATTCCATAAAAATACCTTTGCAGATAACAGTATAAGGACGGGATTTCAAGCGAAAACAATATCGGATGACAACATCCGATACTCCGTCATTTCCATTATAGCATATAAATCGTAAAATGTAAATATTATTTTTAAAATTTAAGAGAAAATTTATTTTTTGTAGTACGCCACGAGCAGATCTACGACGAGACCGTACGATTTGGAGCCTGACTGCTGTCCCTGCACCCTAAGGAACGTGTCGTTCACCTTGTCGGAGACCTTCGCCACGGTGTTTTCCCTGTATTTCTCGAAAAACGCGTTGTACGACCGCATCTCGTTCTTCAACAGCTCCGGCGCGTCCGCGTACAGCTTCTTATAAAGCTCCTTGTCCGCGCCGTATAACGCTGACGCCACGTATTCGTACGTGTTTGAGTAAGCGGAATACTTTATATATTCGTCGTCCGATTCAAGGCAGACGAGGAACGCCATGAAATTCGCCTCGTCCTCGCGGCTTATGCCGCGCTGATGCGCCATTTCGTGCGCCGACGTGTAAGGGAGAGTGTAATCGGGATAATTGACGTTTACGTTCGCCTCTCCCGTAAAGAACGTGTAAACTCCCGCTATGTGCGTGTACGTCCACGGCTCGGACATCATGACGGGCTTCGGATTTGACGTGAAATCAGATAAGAACGTGTATTTTTTGCACGCTTTTTTATACGCCGCGTTCAGCTTTTTGTTCAGCTCCGCCTGAGAATACGGCATATACGTGTTTTCGCCCTCGACGTATTTCAACCCGCCCGAGTTTTCTTCAACGCCGGCAAGAAGCTCCTTAGCCGTGTCGTAAAGCTCTTGTGCCGTCACCTTCTGCCTGTCCGCGCCTATGCGGCGGTCGAGCGACGTCGTGCTGTATCCGGCTGAAAAGCAGATGAGGAAAAGCGAAAAAACGAGCGACGCGGCGGCTATCAGGTTGAAGGAATAGCGGAAGGTCTTTGTCCACGTATCCGTTTTTCCGTTCGCGGCGGCGCGTATGATCACCGCCGCCGTAAGCGGTATCGTCAGCACGAGAAACTCCGCAAGGGAAAACGGCAGAAGATTTGTCATATACGCAAGCGCGGCGCGCGGAAAAGACGCCGCCTTCGATTGCCAGAAATCTGCAAAGGCGACGCTTTGCGTCGATATGAGCTTCACCGTCAGCCCGAATAAAAGCACGCAGAGGCACACGAGAAAAAACGGTGAAAAAAGGCTTTTCAGCTTTGTGATTACTTTTGCTTTCATAAAAACAGACCGTCAAATTCCTTCGGCGCCGGAGCGGAGACTGTTATTCTTTGCCCGTCCGACAGCCGTGTTATCGTAAGCGACGCGGCGTGGAGCGCAAGCCTTCCGAGGCCCGCGTCGAAACCGTCCCCGTAAAGACCGTCGCCGAGGATGGGAAGCCCGATATACGACATATGGAGCCTCAGCTGATGCGTCCTGCCGGTGCGCGGAGTGAGACGCATAAGGCACAAGGGCTCGCCGCAATAAGAGCCCGTTTTCATACATTCGTACTCCGTCACGCATACGCGGCCCTCGTCCTCGCCGCAGACGGTGCGTATTATAACGCTTTCCGCCTCGCGTCTTATGTTTTTGTTTATGATTCCCGTCTTTTGCGCGGGTATTCCGTGACAGACGGCAAAATACGTTTTTTCCGTCTGCTTTCTATAAAACTGATCCGCAAGCATATACGCCGCGGGTCTGTTTTTCGCCACTAAAACGACGCCCGACGTCGGATTGTCTAGCCTGTTCACGGCGCGGAAAACGAAGTTTTTGTGACGGAAATAATACGCCAAAGCGTTTGATAGCGTGTCGTAATGGTGGTTGTGCGAGGTGTGCGTCGGCATACCGGACGGCTTGTTTACGGCTATCATGTCGTCGTCCTCATATAATATATCCACCGGTATGTCGACGGGCTCCGCGTCCGTCCGCTCCGTATCCCGCAGATCGAGCCGCACGACGTCGCCCGCGTGCAGGACGTATCTGACCGTCCTGTGCTCTCCGTTTACGGTTATTCCGCCCTCCGTCTTTTTCAATTCGGTCAAAATTCCGCCCGAAAGGAAGGGGGCGGCGCGCAGAAATTCGCGCAGGAGCTTCCCCTCGTATTCGGACGGGACTGTGAATTCCATCAGCCTATGACTTTTATCCAGCCGAACGGATCGGGGAGATTGCCCCACTGTATTCCCGTGAGCGTATCGTAAAGCATCTGCGAGATCGGTCCTATTTCGCCGTTGTTGATAAGCGCCTTTTTGTTCTCGTCGTCAAGCGAGCCTATCGGGGAGATGACGGCAGCCGTGCCCGTGCCGAACGCCTCTTTCAGCTCGCCTCTGTCGTACGCCTCGTAAAGCTCGTCGACGGAGATCTTTCTCTCCGATACCTTATATCCCTTGCTCTTCAAAAGCTCTATGCAGGACGCTCTCGTGACGCCGGGGAGAATGCTTCCCTCTGACAGCGAAGGCGTGACTACCTCGTCGCCTATGACGAAGAACACGTTCATCGCGCCGACCTCGTCTATATATTTTCTGTAAATGCCGTCGAGCCACAGGACCTGCGAATAGCCGAGTTTCGCCGCCTTCTCCTGACCCTTAAGCGATGAGGCGTAGTTGCCGCCGACTTTTGCAAAGCCCGTGCCGCCTTTGACTGCGCGGACGTAGTCGTGTTCTATGAATATCTTGACGGGGTTGATCCCCTCGGCGTAGTACGCCGCGACGGGCGACAGGATTATGCAGAAAACGTACGTGTGCGACGGATGGACGCCGAGATGCGGATCGGTCGCTATTATGAACGGACGGATGTATAAGGACGTTCCGACCTTCGTCGGTATCCAGTCGCGGTCAAACAGGACCGTTTCCGTTATCGCCTGCAGCACGTCCTCGTTCGGTATCTGCGGTATGCAGAGACGCTCGTTCGTATTGTGCATACGCTCTATGTTCTTGTCGGGGCGGAAAAGCTGTATCTTTCCGTCGGAGGTCATATAAGCCTTAAGGCCCTCGAACATCTCCTGCGCGTAATGGAAGACCATGCAGGACGGCTCAAGCTCAAACGGCGCGTAGGGGACTATGCGCGCGTCGTGCCAGCCCTTTCCCTCCTCGTAGTTCATCAGGAACATATGATCCGTAAAATATCTGCCGAAGCCGAGATTGTTGTAATCCGGCTTAGTCTTCGGCGTTTTTGTTCTTTCTTTTCTTATATCAAGCATAATGAAACTCCTCCCGGTTCATATTACAACGTATTATATCACATAAATATAAAAAATGCAAGTATAAAATTTTATACTTGCAAATATTTATTTAATTCTTTTGTTTTTTCAGGTGTTCGGAACGTGCTCCGTGAACTTTACCTGCACCGTGATCTCCTCGCCGCCGCGCGCTACGACTATCTCCGCCGTGTCGCCTACGCTGTATTTGTTCAGCAGGTTCTTCATATGATCGTACGATTTGACAGCGGTCCCGCCTATCGAAACGAATCTGTCGGCAGCCTTGAGTCCCGCGGCCTCGGCGTCGGAGCCGGTTTCAACGCGGCTTATATAAACGCCGAGCTCGTCCACACCGTATCTGCGGCGGGTGTAGTTGTCAAGTATTTCCACAAGCGATACGCCGAGGCTCACTCTGTTTCTGACGTAGCCGTATTTCATAAGGTCCTCAAGCACGGGGATCGCTATCGAAGACGGGATCGCGTAGCCCACGCCCTCGGTATCTTCTCTTACGGCCTTGGCGTTGACTATGCCTATGCATTCGCCCGCCATATTGAACAGACCGCCGCCGGAGTTGCCGGGGTTGATGACCGCCGTCGTCTGCAGAACCGTCATTTCCTGTCCCGTTTCGACTATTATATTGCGTTCAAGCGAGGAAACTATGCCCTCCGTGACCGTGCCGCCGAGTATACCGAGCGCGTTGCCTATCGCTATGACGTCCTGCGCCAGAACGAGCTTGCTCGAATCTCCGAACGTTGCGGGCGAAAGTCCCGTCGCGTCAATCTTTATGACCGCGAGGTCCGTCGCCTCGTCCGTACCGACGACGACCGCGTCGTATGCTTTGCCGTTGCGGAGCGTCACCGTTATTTTCGATTTGTTCTCCACCATGTGGTTGTTCGTCGCTATATAACCGTCCTCGGTTATTATGACGCCCGAGCCGCCGCCCAGAGCGGTGTATTCCTGCAAAAACGTGCTCTGCACGATTTCCTCTACCGTTAAGTCAACGACGGAATCTATCGTTTTAGCCGCCGCCTCGGTCCTTGAAAGGAAGACGTCGGACGTTCCGGTGTTTATCGCGGCGTCGGAGTTTGTTGAGGGCTCCGGTTTATCCGTTTCCTGCGGCTTTGCCGTGTCGGCCGGCTCTGTTTTGTCCGCGTCCGGTTTTTTTGTGCTTTCCGGTTGTGTTACGGCCGTTTCGGCGCTGGGATCGGACCCGGCGGGCGCGCGTCTCGTCAGCATTATGCCGACTACGAAGGCGCAAAGCGTGAAGATTATCGCAAGCGCCGCGCATACCGCCACGATCGCAGCTATCCTGCCGCCGCTTTTCTTCTTCTGCTCCGGCTGAGGCTGAGTATAAGCGTAACCGTAGTTATATCCGTTCTGATACGGATTTGTCGTGCGGTTCTGATTGTTCTGGTTGTAATAATTCTGATTATAACCGGTGTTCTGATTATACCCGTTGTTCTGGTTATACCCGTTGTTCTGATTGTAACCGTTGTTCTGATTGTAACCGTTGTTTTGGTTATAATAATATCCGTTCTGCGTGTTCTGCTGATTGTACGAGCGGTACTGTCCGTCAGCCGTCCAAAAAGTGTTTGAGCCGCTGTTGCTGTACTGTCCGGTATACGGTACAGACGTATGCTCCGGCTCCGTCTTTATCTCTTCGCTTTTTATATCGTCGTTCTGCGTGTTTTCCGCGTCGTTTTTGTTTTCGTTTTCATTTGTGTTGTTTATTTCGTCTGACATTTCGGATTCTCCTTTCTGTGTGTTTGACTGCAGTATACACCGCCAATGTGAAAACCGTATGAAAAAACGTTGTTATTATACTGAAAGATCATTCAAGCACGTCGTATACGGCTATTATGTCCGCGGACGCGTTTTCTATACCGCGCGCGTCGTCGATGATGCAGGCGCCGTATTCTCCGTCCGACGCCGATCCCGTCACTCCGTATCCCGAAAGCGCATCGGGCGCGCCTTTTGTTATAACGAAGGCTTTTCTCCTTTTCGTCATGCACGGCGAATTTTCGACGCGCTCCCATACAAGCTCCTCGGCTCTGCCGGAAAGCGCCTCCGAAACATCGGAGATTATCGCCGAGGCTGTCGGAATCGAGCCCGCGCCGCGCCCGTATAAAAGTATATCCGACGCGTATCTGCACTTGATCATAACGCCGTTGTTCACTCCGTCAACGGAATGAAGGATGTTACGGAACGGTACGAAGCAAGGGCGTACCCACGCGGAAACGCCGTCCTCCGTGCGCTCCGCGCACGCTATGAGCTTTATTTTGCCGCCGAGAGACGCCGCAAACGGAAGTGCTCTGTCCGGCATACCGCTTATGCCCTTTGTCGTTATCTTTTCGGGCGGGATGAGGCCGCCGCCGACGAAGGCGGAGAGAACCGATATCTTCCTGCACGCGTCAAGTCCTTCGACGTCAGCCGTCGGGTCGGGCTCCGCGTAACCGAGCCTCTGCGCCTCGGACAAAGCCTCGGAATACGTTTTTCCGTATTCCTTCATATTCGTCAGTATATAGTTCGTCGTACCGTTGAGGATACCGTAGATGCCGTCCACCGTATCCGTCGCAAGGCTCGTGCGGAGCGTGCGTATCAGCGGTATGGCGCCGCCGACCGAAGCCTCGAACAGATACGAAACGCCGTTTTCGCGCGCCGCCTGCAAAAGCTCGACGCCGTATTCGGACACGACCTCCTTGTTTGAGGTAACGACGCTTTTCTTTGCCTCAAGCGCTTTTTTCGACAGCTCGAACGCCGCGCGCCTTGCGCCCGTCACCTCTACGACGACCGCGACGTCGGGATCGTTCAATATTATATTGAAATCCTTTATATGTTTGTTTCCGTAGGGATTTCCCGGTATATCGCGCAGGTCGCAGATATAGGCAAGCTCCGCTCTGCAGCCTGCTTCCTTACAGAGGGCGGCGTTGTTTTCCGTAAGAAGACGGCAGACGCCCGCGCCTATCACTCCGAAGCCCAAAACGGCGATTTTTTTCATAATTACACATCCTTTTTCAAATATACACTACAGTATATCACACTTTTATGATAATTAAATCCGTCTTTATGTTAATAATAAATTACAAAAAGAAGCCGTCGCGCATCGCAACGGCTTCTTTTTACCGATTTCAATTAAGCAAGAGTGTTCAGCTTCAAGGTGAACTGGCTCTTTTTTCTGCTCGCGGCGTTCTTGCTGATGATACCCTTGGCTGCCGCCTGGTCTATCTTCTTTACCGCTGCCTTGTACGCTGTGCTCGCGGCTTCCTTGTCTCCGGAAGTGAGAGCGGCATCATACTTTTTGATCATCGTCTTGAGGGACGATTTGAACATTTTATTCTGAAGTGTCTTGGTCTCCGTGACCTTGACGCGCTTC
>JAEEGH010019948.1_pt1 | contig 13998 bp, 10 predicted proteins | sample 9134181 | NCBI WGS metagenome assembly JAEEGH01 (sample SAMN16246544, study PRJNA631951) | gut metagenome | biome: gut microbiome; feature: rumen; material: DP-attached | host: Bos | place: Iran: Karaj | collected 2018-10
TGTAGATAAGAACTAATATCGTCGCCAAAATTCCAACAAGTGTCAGAATATCCACAACTTTTTCGTTTCCTTCTACCTTCCTGGAAACTGTAAGAACTATTGCGATCATGATGGACGAAGCCAAAAAGCCAACCGCTACATCCTGTGGCGTATGCACTCCAAGGAAATTCCTGGAAAAGCCAGTCAGCAGAAGCAGGACAGCACAGGTAACTGCAAGCCATCGCCTTTTATCCTTTTGCCAGACAAAGGTTGTTCCATACATGATGGTTGCCACCGTCGTGTGACCACTTGGGAATGAATATCCCGTAGCCGCCACCTTGGAATCTCCTGCCGGTTCGATCAGATCCGACCGAATCCATGGACGGTAAGCGCATACTGTCAGTTTGATGAAGCCGTTCATTACTTCTCCAACCCATTGGTTAGTCAGGAAAATATAACCCCATCTTTTGTCCACGCCCCAGAAAACAACAAAGGGCAAAAACGGCAGAATGTCTACGGCAAATTTGGACAGAGCATTAAACAGCTCATCAAAAATGCCTCCTGTTGCCACGCGCAGCTGTTGAAGCCACAATAAGTACTGAATATCAAAGCTCATATTTATCCCCCTCGATTTATATGAATTTTTATAGTGCGTACTGTATTAAAAGTCTGAGAGTATTCTCTGCGCCGTCTCTATGGCTTCTCTCATAGCCATGTGAAGCGTATACACCAGCTCCGATGAGACCATGCTTTAAGTCATTTCCTGAGCGAAGAGTTGCCTCAACGTCGCTTCCGTAGTGAGGATAGATATCTACTGCATAATCAGCACCACTCTCTTTAGCTGCTGTCACAAGGCCCTTGACGATGTCATAACTGTAAGGTCCTCCGCTGTCCTTGGCACAGATTGAAACCTGCTTCTCGGTACATGTAAGGCCATCGCCGACACATCCCATATCCACTGAGATAGCCTCTGTGCATCCTTCAGGAACGCTTCCGCTTCCGCCGTGACCAACCTCCTCAAACACAGTAATATGTGCATAAAGGGCTCTTTTGGGAGTAACCTTTTTCTCCTTGATATACTTGGCAAGCCCCAGAAGAATACCTACGCTGAGCTTGTCATCAAGGAATCTTGACTTGATATATCCTGTCTTTGTAACCCTCACATTTGGCTCAAAGCATACAATATCGCCAACAGAGATTCCAAGCTTCTCTGTATCCTCTTTCTTCTTAACATCTTCATCAAGAACAACTTCACAGTTCTCCCAGGTTCTCTTAGTGTCATCATACTCACCGTTTACGTGGATTGACGCATTGTTGAGCTGGAAGGTACCCTCGTAGATTCCGTCAAACTTGGTCACAACTCTGACATTCTCTGTCTCAGCGTTGTTTGGATTCATTCCGCCAAGGTTTGTCAGCTGAAGTCTTCCATTGTCCTTGATGGTAGCAACCATTCCGCCAAGGGTATCTGTATGAGCCTCGAGAAGAAGGCCGTTCTTCTTATCCTTGCCTGTGAGGTCAACAATGATTCCGCCCTTGTTGGTTGTTTTAGTTTTAAATCCAAGGCTCTCAAATTCCTTTTTTACCCAAGCTGCAGCTTCTTCTGTGTAGCCTGTTGGCGAGTCAATGTTTAAGAGCTCAGTGGTCTTCTCAACAATGAAGTCCGTGTACTTATTTAGCTGTATCTTTTTCATATCTGCTCTCCTTGTTATCTTGTAAGGTCTTTGACCCACTTATACTTTCTAACTCTTATCATAACCCACGGAATCTTGCCCACTTCGTCAAGACAGGTGCATGCATATACTGCCAGCGGAGACCAATGGAATACAAATGCTCCGCAAAGCGCCAGCGGAATCGCTATCATCCACATGCATACAATAAGGCTGTAGAGGTCAAAAAGCGTATCTCCTCCGCCGTCCAGAACTCCGTTGATAGTCACTGTGTTTACACATCTTCCTATCATGTAAAAAGACATGATGACCATCATCCAGATAAGATAGCCACGAGCTTTGTCAGTGAGGATCACTCCATTGACCACAAGAGGTGTAACTGCCAGGACTATTCCGGTCGAAATAAATCCGATCACAAATGATAGTTTAGTCAGCTTGATTCCATATTTTTTGCCACGTTCAAGCCTTCCGGCGCCAAGCTCATTGCCAACGATGATTCCTGCAGCACTTCCTATGCCGTTACACATACAGCACACAAGGTCTCTTACCACCGCAGCTACGGAATTGGCAGCTGCTGCATCGACTCCCATGTGTCCCATTATTGCTGTGTAGGATGTAAAGCCTACTCCCCAGCAAAGGCCACCTCCCATAAGAGGCAGGCACTGTCTGAAAAAGTCCTTCACAAGGTCTTTTGACAAAGAGAACATGCGCCCAAGGGCAGGTCTTATATAGGTGCTCTTTGCCGATATCAAAAGACATATCGAAAGCTCAATGACTCTTGCAATGGTCGTTGCCAGAGCTGCTCCCTTTGCCTCCATGGCAGGAAGTCCAAAAAGTCCGAAGATAAGCACTGCATTAAACGCGATGTTAATTACTACCGCTGCTGAGCTTATGAGTGCTCCGGCCTTTACATTCTCAGTTACCTTCATGATAGTAAGGTAGCACTGGGATACACCTGTTATAAGGTAGGACCAGCCGGCTATTCTCAGGTATGAACTACCAATGGCGATCAGCTCTTTATCCCCTGCAAATATGGACATGAGTGCCCCGGGGCAAAATTCACAGGCTGTAAAGAACAGGATTGATACCATTCCGCAGAACAACAGCATCAGGTCAAATATGTCTTCCAGGGTCCTCTTATCACCCTTTCCCCAGTACTGCGCACCAAGAATAGCTCCGGCAGCTGTTGCAGACGAGAGGAACATATTCTGCACAAACTGGATCTGAGTGGCAAGAGAAACTGCCGTCATCTGAGCCTGAGCAACACGTCCCAGCATCAGCGCATCACAGGCTGCCACCAGCGCCAACATCAGGCTCTGGAGGGCTATTGGCAGTGATATTCTTATTAGGTTTCTGTAAAACTGTTTATTGTCATTCATTGTTATTTTGCACTACGTATAGCCCACCTAAGCTTGGTGGACTTGCTCCTGGGGTTTATCCTCTGCTCTTCAGCAGAAGGTCTTGTGACATCCTCTGAGATCTCGCTGTATATTCCTTCTTTGTAAAGTGTCTTAAAAGACTTCTTGACCAGCCTGTCCTCTCCTGAGTGGAAGGTCAGGATAGCCACTCTTGCTCCTGGATTTAATATATCCGGAAGCTTTTCAAGGAATGAATACAGCACCTCAAATTCGCTGTTTACATCTATTCTAAGGGCCTGGAAAACTCTTGCACAGCTCTTTTTGACAGCGTCCTTTTTCTCCTCCTTAGGGACCTTCCAAAGCGCAGCTTCAATAGCTCCTCTAAGGGCTGTTGTCGTATCCATGGCATCGCCCTTTTTCATCATGGAAAAGACCTTGTCCGCGATTTCCTCAGCATAGGGCTCGTCAGAGTTTTCTATGAGCATTCCCACAAACTCGTCCCTGGTGATATTGTGAAGTCTCTCTGCAGCAGACTCTCCGTGCTCAGGATCAAGGCGAAGGTCAAGAGGACCATCAATCTTGTAAGAAAAGCCTCTCTTAGGATCATCTATCTGCATGGAAGATACTCCGAGGTCAGCCAGTACAAAGTCAAACTTACCTGCTTCTTCGCAGACTTTATCTATATTGGCGAAATTGATGAGCCTGAATTTAAATCGCTCCTCATCAAAGCCTGCTTCCCTTAGCCTCTCAACAGTCTTTTTAGATTCAATAGGATCCACGTCAAGGCCGTATATACAGCCGCTTCCCTTAAGCTCTTCAAGCATCTTCCTGGTATGTCCGCCATAACCAAGAGTACAGTCAAGTCCCTGCTCACCGGGATGAATCTTAAGGACCTCCAGGATCTCTTTTACCATAATGGAAATGTGCATTCCTGCAGGAGTTGAGCCCTTGGAGATAACGTGTGCCACTGTATCGGCATACTTCTCAGGGTTCTGCTCTTTATACTTTTCTTCAAATTTCTTCGGGTACTTGCCCGAGTAGTGAACTCTTCTCTTGTGCTTCTCTTCCATAGTCCCTTTTACCAAAAAGCCTCCTTGGTTATCTGCCAAGGAGGCCAATCAATTCTTTATTCATTACCGAACAGATCTCTTGTATAAACCTTGTCCACAACATCCTTAAGCTCGTCTGTGAGGCGATTTGCGATGATAAAGTCACACTCTTTCTTGAACTTATCAAGGTCTCTTTCTACTTTTGAATTGAAGAAATCGTCATCCTTAAGAGTTGGCTCATAAACCACACACTCGATGCCTCTTGACTTGATCCTTTTCATGATGCCCTGGATGGCTGACTGTCTGAAGTTATCAGAGCCGGCCTTCATGGTAAGTCTGTATACTCCAACCTTCTTGGGGTGAAGAGCCCAGACTCTGTCAGCGATGAAGTCCTTCCTTGTCCTGTTGGCATCAACGATGGCTGTAATGAGGTTGTTGGGAACATCCTCATAGTTTGCAAGGAGCTGCTTGGTATCCTTGGGCAGGCAGTATCCGCCATAGCCGAAGGATGGGTTGTTATAAAAGTCTCCTACTCTCGGGTCAAGACATACACCCTGGATGATGTTCCTGGTGTTAAGGCCTCTGACCTCAGCGTAGGTATCAAGCTCATTAAAGAAGGATACGCGGAGCGCTAAATAAGTATTGGCAAAGAGCTTAACGGATTCAGCCTCAGTGCTGTTCATAAAAAGAACATCAACCTTCTCTTTAAGTGCTCCCTGCTTAAGAAGGTCTGCAAACATGTGAGCCTTCTCATCAGCTTCCTCGCTCTGTGTGTTGTATCCCACAATTATCCTTGATGGATAAAGATTATCATACAGTGCATGTCCCTCTCTTAAAAACTCAGGAGAGAACATGATGTGATCTGTGTGATAGGTCTCTGAGAGCTCCTCTGTATATCCTACAGGTATAGTAGACTTGATTATGATGTAAGCATCCGGATTCTCTTTTCTGACCTGATCAACTACGCTTAAAACAGAAGAAGTATCAAAGTAGTTGAGCTTCTCATCGTAGTTGGTTGGAGTTGAAATGATTACAAAGTCTGCATCCTCATAGGCTTCTGAAGCATTGAGTGTTGCACGGAGTCTCAAATCCTTGGTTGAGAGATACTCCTCAATCTCCTTGTCTACGATCGGAGAAATCCTTTTGTTGATCATGTCTACCTTCTCAGGTATGACATCTACTGCAGTCACATCATTGAACTGCGATAATAGAACCGAATTGGACATTCCTACATATCCGGTTCCCACTACTGCTATTTTCATGAATTATTTTCCTGTTCCTTTAACTGGTCTTCTACGGTCTCATAGACCTCAATTCTCATCTTGTCTGAGTCAGGCATTCCGATAAAAATTCCGCCGTACTGAAAAACATCGTCAACCTTGGCAGCTCTGACAATCTGGACAAACACATGAAGAACTTCCTTAGTCCAAAGAGTAAGGTTAGCTTCATAGTTATTGCCTATAGTAAGCTGGGCATCAGTCGAAAATCCCAGACCGTCTCTTGAACAGTCATGGATCTCAATCTGCGCTGTCTGTGCCTCGTCGTTACCGCCGAGTTTTTTAAGAATGATCTCACCTGTAAGCTGACGCCTTCTGTGTTTTCTCTTTTCTTCCATTGTGCACCCCCGTGGTTTGAAGAATTGATAGTAACCTAGCTTCTTTTATTTTATCACAATTATGGCTCTAATGCTCTTTATCATAGAAAAAGCATGCGTCACCAAAGGAAAAGAATCTGTATCTCTCCTTTATTGCTTCCTCATATGCGGAAAGTACGTGCTCTCTGCCTGCCAGTGCTGAAACCAGCATAACAAGCGTTGACTCCGGAAGATGGAAATTGGTGATAAGGCAGTCTGTAACCTTAAACTTATATCCGGGGTAGATAAAGATTGAGGTATCATCGGACTTTTCTGTAAGTTTTCCGTTTTCATCCGCAGCACTCTCAATGGTTCTGCAGCTGGTGGTGCCAACACAGATAACTCTGTGACCGGACTCTTTTGCCCTGTTGATCTTCTCTGCAGCCTCAGCTGTAACCTGGTACCACTCCGAGTGCATTATATGTTCTTTTACGTTGGTAACCTTAACGGGTCTGAAGGTCCCAAGACCCACGTGAAGAGTTACAAAAGCAAGGTCAACGCCCTTATCTTCTATCTTCTTAAGGAGCTCATTTGTAAAGTGAAGTCCTGCTGTAGGAGCTGCTGCCGAGCCGTCATACTTGGCATAGACAGTCTGGTACATGTTCTTGTCCTGAAGCTTGTGTGTGATATATGGAGGAAGTGGCATCTCGCCAAGCCTGTCCAGTACCTCTTCCCATATTCCTTCGTAAAAGAACTTTACCAGTCGGTTACCATCTTCCACAACCTCTGTTATCTCAGCTGTGAGGATACCGTCTCCAAAAGAAACTCTTGCTCCGGGCCTGAGCTTTTTGCCCGGCTTAACAAGGCACTCCCAGAGATCTGCTCCCCTTCTCTTAAGAAGCAGTATCTCCACTGCAGCACCTGTCTCTTCCTTTACACCAAGGAGCCTTGCAGGGATAACCTTGGTGTTATTAAGTACAAGGCAGTCCCCGGGCTCTAAATAGTTTATTATCTCACTGAACACATGGTGCTCTACTTCTCCGGTCTTTTTGTCCACTGTAAGAAGCCTGCACTCATCTCTTCTTAAAAGAGGATCCTGCGCTATAAGCTCCTGTGGAAGGTCGAAGTAGTAATCCGCTGTGCTCAGTCCAATTTCTTTGTTTTCACTCATTATTTTCTATATTACTCGTTTCTAAAATCAATGTTCTGAAGGAATGATACATATCCTCTGTATGCTTCGTAAAGGTCAGCCTTGCTGATAGCCTCCCATGGTGCATGCATGTTGAGTACTGCAACACCGGCATCAATAACGTTCATGCCATAGAGTGCAAGGATGTAAGCGATGGTTCCGCCTCCGCCGACATCAACCTTACCAAGCTCAGCTGTCTGATAAACGATCTTGTCCTTCTCGTAAGCCTTTCTGATCTCTGCGATGAACTCAGCGTTTGCATCGTTTGAACCTGACTTACCACGAGATCCTGTAAACTTGCTAAATACCAGTCCGCCTCCAAGGTAAGAAGCATTCTTTTTCTCAAAGCATGAAGCATAGCTTGGATCAAAGCCTGCGTTAACATCAGATGAAAGCATGCATGAGTTTGCAAGACATCTTCTGAGTGCAAGGTCATTGTAACCTTCTTTTGTAAGGTTCATAAGCTCAGCAACTGCGTTCTCAAAGAATCTTGATCTCATACCTGTTGCGCCGACAGATCCGATCTCCTCCTTGTCAACAAGGATGCAGCAGGATGTTCTCTTTACATTCTTTACATCAAGGATGGCTCTCATTGAAGGATAAGCACATACTCTGTCATCATGGCCATAGCCAAGGATCATTGATCTGTCAAATCCCGCATCTCTAGCCTTTCCTGCAGGAACGATCTCGAGCTCTGCTGAGATGAAATCATCCTCTGTGATTCCGTAAAGGTCATTGAGGATTGCTACGATTCCGCGCTTAACTGCACCTGAAACCTTACCGCTCTCTTCCTTTTCAGCCTTCTCTGCATCGATTGCATACTGCTCACCTGCTGAGAGCTTGGTGTTCTTCTTGGCGGCCTTTTCCTTCTCGTCCTTCTCGATAACAAATGGTCTGTTACCTACGATAAGGTCAAGAGCTTCACCTTCGATAACGTTGGAAGCCTTCTTGGCCATCTGGTCCTGTGCAAGGTGAATAAGAAGATCTGATACGAAAAATACAGGATCATCCTCATCCTCACCGACATTAAGCTGAACAGTTGTACCGTCAGTCTTAACGATAACGCCGTGGATTGCGAGAGGCATTGCAACATACTGATACTTCTTGATGCCACCGTAGTAGTGTGTATCAAGGTAAGCAATACTGCTGTCCTCATAAAGAGGGTTCTGCTTAACATCAAGTCTTGGTGAATCGATGTGAGCACCAAGAATGTTCATACCTGCTTCCATTGGATCCGATCCGATCTGGAACATGGCGATTGACTTGTTCATCCATACGGAGTATACCTTATCGCCCTTCTTGAGTTTGGTCTTGCCTCCGATCAAAGTATTAAGTTCTCTGTAGCCTGCTGCCTCGATCTCGTTAACGATAGTATCGATAGCTTCTCTCTCAGTCTTGGAATTATCAAGGAATACCTTGTACTGGTCGGCAAACTTATCTACAGCCTTGAGCTGAGTAGCATTATAAGTTGTCCATGCGTTTATTCTATTCATAAAAACTCCTTTCGAATTAAAAATAGTCATTGCTAACTAGAGCAATGACTATTTTAACACCTGTTTTAGTTTCAATCAAATCAGGTACGGATTTCAATTCCCATGGTGAATGAAAGCTTTCTGAGCATCTTATCAACATAGCCGTTAATAGCCTCATCTGTAAGCTCTTCATCCTTAGGAGTGAAGGTAATTGTGAAGGCCATACTCTTCTTGGTAGGAGGAATTGGAAGTCCCTCATATACGTCAAAGAGCTTAACGTCTGTCACATACTTGCATGAGCCGTAGATAGCATCCTCAACCTCTCCGCAGGTAACTGTCTTGTCCATGATAAGAGCAAGGTCACGCTTAACGGTAGCAAACTTTGAAAGTGGCTCAAATACAGGAGTCTTGCCATAATACTTATCAAGGAGTGAAAGATCGATCTCACAGATATAAGCAGGAATTCTCATATCTGTCTCATCCTGGATCTCGTAAGTGATCTGGCCAAGGTATCCAACCTCTTCTCCCTCGCAAAGGATCCTGGCGGTTCTGTATGGGTGAAGGAATGTCTTGGTAGCCTGCTCATACTTAAAGCTGATATGAAGTGCATCAGCAACATTCTCTGCAAGGCCCTTTAATGTGAAGATGTCCTCTCCCTCACCGAAGATACCAATGCAAAGTGTAGCCTTCTCATCGGGATATTCTGTAAGTGGAAGTGACTTTGGAACAAATCTGTTACCAAGTTCAAAAAGTCTTCCCTCAAGAGTACCCTTCTTCTGGTTTCTTGCAATAGCATGGATCATCTGAGCTGCAAGAGTTGTTCTCATGATTGAGAGATCTTCATTTATAGGATTAAGGATCCTGATGGCATTTCTCTCAGGTGCATTCTCTTCGAATCCAAGAAGATCAAGGTCGCTTGGTGAGAAGAATGAGTAGTGCATGCACTCATATGCTCCCTGAGCACAAAGAGCTCTCTTGATCCTGAGCTCAGTCTTCTGTCTTAAGTTTCTGCCACCTACGGTAACGTTGCAATCCTTAAGGAATGTAGCCTTAACGTGATCATATCCATACATACGGATAAGCTCTTCTGCGATATCAGGATAATCTTCCATATCCTCACGATATGCAGGAATCTTGATGGTGAGCTCATCTCCGTTAATAACCGGCTCAAAGCTTAAGTTTGTAAGAATTCTCTTGATTTCATCTGTTGGAACTTCAATACCGAGAACTCCGTTCACTTTTGCAATGGAAGCCTTCATCTCTTTCTTTTCAAGGCTGTTTCCGGTATTGATATCAACATGAGTCTTTGATACCTTACCTGCGCCAAGCTGTTCAATAAGATGAAGAGCTCTCTTCATGGCGATAACAGTTGTATATTCGTAAACACCCTTTGAGAAAGCAGCTGATGAGTCAGAAGACTGTCCCAGTGCTCTTGAGCTCTTACGGATATTGTCACGCATGAACTTGGCAGCTTCGAAAGTAACTGTAGTTGTTGTATCACGGATCTCTGAGTTAAGACCACCCATGATACCTGCAAGAGCTACAGGCTTAACGCCGTCGCAGATTACAAGATTGTCAGTTGTGAGCTCAAACTCGTTCTCATCAAGAGTTACAATCTTCTCACCCTGCTTGGCACGTCTTACAACGATCTTGTTTCCCTCAAGGAAGTTACCGTCAAAAGCATGCATAGGCTGTCCGAGCTCTCTCATAATATAGTTTGTGATATCAACGATATTATTGATCGCGTTATTGCCTACCATAGCAAGCCTTCTCTTCATCCAAAGAGGGCTTTCGCCGAGTTTTACATCATATACATAGTGTCCGATATATCTTGGGCAAAGGTCGGGATCTTCTACGGTTACGCTAAATCCCTCATTTTCAACGTCTGTTTCTGTGTATGACAAGTCAATCTCTTTTAATGGCTTATCAAGTGCAGCAGCAACTTCTCTTGCAAGGCCGTAGATACTCTGACAATCAGGTCTGTTTGCTGTGATTGAAACATCAAAGATCCAGTCATCAAGTCCAAGGATAGGCTTAACATCAGCACCAACCTCTGTATCCTCAGGGAAAACAAGAAGTCCGTTGTAGCCGGCTCCGGGATACATATCCTCGTTAACACCGAGCTCAACGCCTGAGCAGAGCATACCTTCTGAATCGTAGCCGCGAAGTTTGCCCTTCTTGATTGTAGCAACACCGATAACTGTCACATGGTCTCTCTCAGTCTCAATAACTGTAGCGCCAACAAGAGCCAGAGGATACTTTCCTCCTGCCTGAACGTTGTCTGCTCCGCAGCATACCTGGAAAGTTCCATGCTCACCTGCATTTACGGTGCATACATGAAGATGGGTCTCGGGAATAGGCTCACAGGTCTCTACCTGTCCAACTACAACCTTGGATATGTCTTTTCCCACTTCCCAGCACTCTTCAACCTCGAATCCACAGTCGAAAAGCTTCTTCTCAAGTTCTTTTGGTTCAATATCTATATCAACAAAATCTTTAAGCCAACTTAAAGGTACTAACATTTTCGGTTTCCTCCTAAATTATTCGTAGTGATCGATCTGCTTAAGGACATCAAGGTCTGACTCATATAAAAGCTTGATGTTGTTGATGCCGTATTTGAGCATTGTTGCACGCTCGATACCGATACCAAAAGCAAATCCGCTGTACTCTTCTGAATCAATTCCGCAGTTCTCCAAAACCTTCTTGTTAACTACGCCGGCTCCGAGAACTTCGATCCAGCCTGTACCTTTACAGAGGTTACATCCCTTACCGCCACATGCAAAGCAGCTGCAGTCAACCTCAACAGACGGCTCTGTAAATGGAAAGTATGAAGGACGAAGTCTTGTTGTTGTTCCCTCACCGAAGATCTTCTGAGCAAAGGTCTCCAAAGCACCCTTAAGGTCACAGAGTGTAACATTCTTGTCAACTACAAGGCCTTCCATCTGTGAGAACATAGGTGAATGAGTTGCATCATCATCTGAACGGAAAACCTTACCGGGAGATAATATCTTGATCGGAGGCTTCTTGTTCTCCATAACATGGATCTGACCTGATGAAGTCTGTGTTCTTAAGAGGAACTCAGGGCTTAAGTAGAATGTATCCTGCATATCTCTTGCAGGGTGATCGGCGGGTGTATTAAGAGCTGTGAAATTGTAATAGTCGTTCTCAATCTCAGTGCCCTCGTAAATTTCAAAGCCCATTCCTGCGAATATGTCGATAAGAGTCTCTCTCATCTGTGTTACAGGATGAAGATTGCCCTGATAACGCATCTTGGCAGGCATTGTTACGTCCTGCTTCTCTCTCTCATATCTTGCCTTAAGCTCTTTCTCTTTCATCTTCTTGTCAAGCTCATCGAACTGAGCAAGAGCCCACTGCTTAAGTTCATTAACGTTTTTACCGTATTCTGCACGATCCTCTGCGGCAATATTCTTCATCTCCTTCATAAGAGCTGAGATCTTGCCGGTCTTGTTGTCCAAAAAGCTCTTTCTAAGCTCATATACAAGCTTGGAGCTGTCCAGCTTTTCGGAATTAGCCTTGATTTCTTCACGAATCGCTTCAATTTGCTGATGTAATGCGCTGTTTTCCAAATTTCCTTCCTCCTGAAAAAATAATGTACACTCTACACAAAAGAAAATCCCTTGTGTAGCGTAAATCTACACAAGGGACGAATTGATCGCGGTACCACCCTTATTCCTGACCTAAAGTCAGACACTCATTTAAAGGTATGCTCCGGTGCGAAATTTCCAATATATCCTGATCTTATGGAGCTTCCAGCCGATGACTCCAATTCTCTGTAAGAAGAATATATCTTCTCGGGCTATTGCCCACACCTTCATTGCATTTAAATATTTAACTTAACTCATTTTATTTTGCAAAAGAGCTTTTGTCAATGGCATTGTGTATCACAGACCCAAAACACCCTTTACACAGATTTCAATACCTATGGCGATAAGTATGATGCCTCCGACGATCTTGGCATTTCCTGCAAGCCTTGTACCAAACCTGGTTCCAAGAAGAAGTCCCACAAAGCAAATGATATGGGTAACAACACCGATTATAAGTGCTGATACAAATACCATGAGTATGCTGTAACCTTCTATTGTAAATCCGACTGAAAGGGCATCAATAGAAGTTGCAATTCCCTGGATCATAAGGAGTCTTGTTGAAATCTCGCTCTTGCCCACTTCCTCTCTTATGTCACAGTCATTATTAGGGCAATTCTCGCACTCTCCGTTGTTCTGGCACTTTCTGCTCTTAAGGCCTTCAATCACCATCTTACCTCCGATGAAGGCGAGGAGGATAAGTGCTATGAAGGGTATGAACTTCTGAAAGCCGCTAAAGAATGTTACGGCAAAGTGTACTAAAAACCATCCTATGACAGGCATTGCAAACTGAAATGCCGCATAAATGCCGGATATGTACACCATTCTGCCCTTCTTCATTGAAGGCTCGGCAAATCCGTTTGCCAATGACACTGAGAAAGCATCCATTGCCAGGCCAAAGCCAAGCAGGATGCTGTTAAATATCAGTATAATAATTCCATTCATAAAAAATCTTCCTAAAAATCCTTACTCTTTACAGTGACAATGGGCCAGAATATCCCCAAAGCTTCTGTAATACTTGTAATGCATCTCATTCCACTGAGTATACTTGCCTATACTCGAAATAAGGAGGATGCACTCATTTCCGTCTATGTCATTAAAGCAGATAAACATAAAAGAGTAAACCCCTATATCTTTTAAGTGTATCTTAAATGCCTCCGCCTGAGGCGGCATATGGTCGATCTTATTGACCACTATGAAATTCCTTCCGGCCATATATTTGTCTTTTGCCGGAGAATTTAAAAATCCCGTGAGCATATCCTTGGATGCTGTATTACTGATCTCATCCGGACCGGCTGAATATCTGAATCTGAAAGGTTTACCAACAAAGAGCTGGACGTGCTGGATATTAAAGTTTTCCGCAAACTCATCCATCAGGTTCTCAATGGAAGATCCCGGGCCGTGGAGAACATTGTCATACATACTTATGAGCATATCTCCGTATGAGAGCTCTCCTCTGTCATTGAACTTCCTGGTGGTCATGGTCTTGGCTATTATCTCTTCAAATGGAGCATGTTTACCCGGAGTATAGATTATGTACCTGTTCCTGCCCTTCTCCTTGGCCAGATACAGGCAATAATCAGCAATCATGAACACATCATCATAGCTTGTGGCATCCTTTGGATATGTAGCCGTACCGATGGACAATGTAAGAGGCGATACTCCATCAGAACCCTTGTCAGGGAAACTCTCTTTTACAGTATCCATGATCCGCCTCAAATGATCTCTCAAATCATTCTCATCCTCAATGTTGTAGAAAACAATGAGAAATTCATCGCCGCCGAATCTTCCTGCAATACCGCTGTTACCTACTTCTGCAGCTATGATATCTGCGACCTTTTTGATCACGACATCTCCAAACTGATGGCCGTAGGTATCGTTTACCTTCTTAAAGAAATCAATGTCAACTATAGCAAGTGTAGTGCCGTCAAGCCTTCTGTCGTCAATTCTCTCCTGGGCTATCCTTGTAATATCAGCCTTGTCCACAAGCCCTGTCAGAGAATCACGCTTTATGCTGGAAGCTACGATCTTGCCTTTGCCGTTGCCGACGTGGATGTGACCTACTACGCTTTCAGTTCCCTTGTAGAAAAAGACATATGCCCCCTCCAT
>JAEEGH010019949.1_pt1 | contig 13997 bp, 9 predicted proteins | sample 9134181 | NCBI WGS metagenome assembly JAEEGH01 (sample SAMN16246544, study PRJNA631951) | gut metagenome | biome: gut microbiome; feature: rumen; material: DP-attached | host: Bos | place: Iran: Karaj | collected 2018-10
GGACCGGTGAAGAAATGGGAATGTAACTGCGGTAAGTTCAAGCGCATCCGTTACAAGGGTGTGGTGTGCGACCGTTGCGGCGTGGAAGTGACTCACTCCAACGTGCGCCGTAAGTACATGGGCCACATCGAACTTGCTATTCCTCTGACCCACACCTGGTTCGTCCGTAACCAGCCGTGCGTCATTGGCGCTCTCCTCAATTTGTCCACCAAGGATCTCGACAACATCATCTACTATGAAAAGTATGTCGTGATCGATCCGGGTGACGCTGACCTCGAACCCAACGCCTTGATTGATGAAGCCCAGTATCAGGACCTCACCAACGAAGGCCGTACCTTCGATGCCAAGATGGGTGCCTCCGCTATCAAGCAGCTGCTTGACCGCGTTGACCTCACCGCCCTTTCTGCTGAACTCCGTACTCAGGCTATGTCCAAGTCCAAGACCAAGCAGGAAGACGCTCTCAAGCGCCTCAAGGTCGTGGATTCCTTCCTCAAGTCTCAGCGCGACAGTTTCCGTAGCTACTACGAAGATCCTGAAAAGGCTCAGAAGGCCGACAGCCAGCAGCCCTGGCTCCGTGGCCTCGCCGAAGCCGTTGCCGAATTCAAGGCTAACTACGAAGCCAAGCACGACAACTTTGTGGTTGCCGACGCTTACGAAGAATTCCGCAAGATGTACCCGAGCGAAGCTCGCCTTCTTGCAAACCAGCCGTCTTGGATGATCCTCGACGTGCTTCCGGTGATTCCGCCTGATCTTCGTCCGCTCGTTCCGCTCGAAGGCGGCCGTTTCGCAACGTCCGACTTGAACGAACTTTATCGCCGTGTCATCAACCGTAACAACCGTTTGAAGAAGTTGATTGACCTCCGTGCACCGAACGTGATTCTCTGCAACGAAAAGCGTATGTTGCAGGAAGCCGTTGACCAGCTGTTCGATAGTGGCCGTCGCACTGCCCGTACGGGTTCTGCACGTCCGATGAAGAGCCTCGCCGAACTCCTGAAGGGTAAGCAGGGCCGCTTCCGTATGAACTTGCTCGGTAAGCGCGTGGACTACTCCGGTCGTTCCGTGATCGTGGTGGGCCCGGAACTCCGCATGCATCAGTGCGGTCTCCCGAAGCGCATGGCTCTCGAACTTTACAAGCCGTTCATCATCCACCGTTTGGAAGAAGAAGGTATCGTCTATACCCTCAAGTCCGCTAAGAAGTACGTGGACGCCGAACGTCCGGAAGTGTGGGATATCCTCGAAGAAATTATCGAAGACCACCCGGTGATGCTGAACCGCGCCCCGACGCTTCACCGTCTGGGTATCCAGGCGTTCTACCCGCGCCTGATCGAAGGTAACGCAATCCGCCTCCACCCGCTCGTCTGTACTGCATTCAACGCAGACTTCGACGGTGACCAGATGGCTTGCCACCTTCCGCTGTCTTTCGAAACGCAGCTCGAATGCCGCGTTCTCATGCTCTCTTCGAACAACATTCTTCACCCGGCTTCCGGTCAGCCGATCGCTGTGCCGGGCCAGGATATCGTGCTCGGTCTGTACTACTTGACCAAGCCGCGTCCGGCTCGTAAGGGTGAAGGCATGCACTTCTTCGATTCTGCTGAAGCCGTGCGCGCTTACGAAAACGGTGTTGTCGATCTGAACGCAATCGTTTACTTGAAGCTCAAGGCCGGCAAGAAGATTTACATGGGCGCCCTCGAAAAGGATGCCGTGTGCCTCCGCGAAGCTGCCGACGATAACGGCAACATCGAACAGGCAGTCAAGGCCGGTGAAAAGATCAAGTTCCTTACCCTTAAGGAAGACAATGTTATCAAGACGACCGTCGGTCGTATCATCTTCAACGAATTCGTTCCGAAGGAACTTGGCTACGCCAACGAAACCTTCGGCAAGAAGGTGATCGCCAAGTCCATTGACGACCTGTACCGCCGCACCGGTAACCGCGTGACCGTGGATTACCTGGATGACTTGAAGGCTAACGGTTACAAGTGGGCAACTCGCGCCGGTTCTTCTGTGGCTATCGCCGAAATGGTGATTCCGAAGGAAAAGCAGGAAATGCTCGACAAGGCTGCCGAACAGGTTTCCCGCATCCGTGGCCTTTACGAAGACGGTGTGATTACTGACGGTGAACGTTATAACCAGACCATCGACGTCTGGTCCAAGACGACCTCCGAAGTCGCTGCCAAGCAGTGGGATTTGCTCTCCAGCGACCGTGACGGCTTCAACCCGGTTTACATGATGGCCGACTCCGGCGCTCGTGGTAGCCGTGAACAGATTAAGCAGCTGTCCGGTATGCGTGGTTTGATGCAGAAGCCGATCAAGCAGCTCGGTGGTCAGGAAGTTATTGAAAACCCGATTAAGTCCTGCTTCCGTGAAGGTCTGAACGTGATGGAATACTTCATCTCGTCTCACGGTGCTCGTAAGGGTTTGGCTGATACCGCTCTTAAGACGGCTGACGCTGGTTACTTGACTCGTCGTCTCGTTGACGTGGGCCAGGACCTCGTGATTACCGAAGAAGACTGCGGTACTACCGATGGTATCGAAGTGTCCGCATTCAAGGACGGCGACGATACCGTTATTGCTCTCGAAGAACGTCTCCTTGGTCGTGCTCCGGTGGATGACATCAAGCATCCGGTTACTGGCGAAGTGATCGTCAAGGCCGGCGAACTCGTGACCGAACGTGATCTTCCGAAGATCTCCGCTACCGGTCTCGAACACATCAAGATGCGTTCCGTGCTTACCTGTAATTCCCGCAATGGTGTCTGCTCCAAGTGCTATGGCCGTATGCTGGCTTCCGGTCGTCCGGTTGACCTCGGCGAAGCCGTGGGTGTGCTTGCTGCCCAGTCCATCGGTGAACCGGGTACGCAGCTTACCCTCCGTACCTTCCACATTGGTGGTGCTTCTTCTCGTCTTACTGTTGAAAGTGACAAGAAGGCAACCGTCGATGGCCACATCGAACTCGAACAGGTCGAAACTGTCGAACACGAAGGCCAGAAGGTCGTTACCAGCCGCATGGCTGAACTCGTTATCTTTGACAAGACCGGCATCAACAAGGGTCGTTACCAGATTCCGTACGGCTCTATCCTCCATGTCGAAAACGGCGCCGCAGTTACTGCTGGCCAGGTAATGTTCGAATGGGATCCGTATAACAGCCCGATTATCAGTAACGTTTCTGGTAAGGTTGTTCTTACGGACATGGTTGAAAACCGCACCTACCGTTCCGAAACTGACGAAGTGACGGGCGTGGAAACCTGGACCGTGATTAGCGACAAGCAGCACGGCAAGAAGGACCTCCACCCGGCAGTTACCATCGTCGATTCTTCTAACACGAAGATCGGTAACTACATGCTTCCGGACGGCGCTATCCTTACCGTTAAGGCTGGCGACATGGTGACCGTCGGTCAGACAGTTGCAAAACTTCCGCGCGCAGCCGGTAAGACCCGCGACATTACGGGTGGTCTTCCGCGCGTGGCCGAACTCTTCGAAGCTCGCGTTCCGAAGAACAAGGCATTCATCGCTCCGATCGACGGCCTGGTCGAAAAGATCGAAGAAGTCCGCAACAACCAGGTAGTTTATATTAAGATGGATGACCAGGAAGAGAAAGTGCTGGTTCCCCGCGGCGTCCATCTGGCGGTCAACGAAGGTGACCGTGTCCACATTGGTCAGAAGATCAGTGAAGGCAGCGTGGATCCCCACGATATCCTCGACGTCCTTGGTCCTGAAGAGGTCCAGCGTCACTTGGTGAACGAAATCCAGGCGGTGTACCGCCTGCAGGGTGTGGCTATCGCAGATAAGCACATCGAATGTATCGTCCGCCAGATGATGCGTAAGGTTCGCATCAAGGATTCCGGAGACTCCGAACTGCTTCCGGGCGAAGAAATTTCCAAGGCACGTCTGCGCGCAATCAACGATCAGTTGACTGCTGTCGGCAAGACTCCGGCGACCTTCACGCCGATGCTCCTTGGTATCACGAAGGCTTCCTTGGCGACAGACAGCTTCATTTCTGCCTGCTCGTTCCAGGAAACCACAAAGATCCTTACCCGCGCTTCCATCGAAGGTAGCGTAGACCCGCTCTTGGGCCTTAAGGAAAACGTGATTATGGGTCGTCTTATCCCGTGCGGTACAGGAGCCCGCCACCTGAGGAACGTCCAGGTGGTGGATGCCGACGCCGAACTGGATGCCGCGGCTCGGCCTATGGGTATTCAGGGCGAATTTGACGAATCCGCCGACAACGGAATCCAGATGTTGGATAACGAAATCGGCATCAATGACGAAGAAGATTCGGAGAATTAACCCTAAGTACTTGAAAAACTTGGAAAAAGAAACTATATTTGCACTCCAAAATCTAGGAGATTAACAGTGCCAACTATTCAACAGCTCGTCCGCAACGGACGCGAACAGATCAGCAACAAGACCGCTTCCGTGGCCTTGAAGTCCTGCCCCCAGAAGCGCGGTGTTTGCACCCGCGTGTACACCAGCACCCCGAAGAAGCCGAACTCCGCTCTTCGTAAGATCGCCCGTGTGCGTCTTTCCAACAAGATGGAAGTGACCGCATATATTCCTGGCGAAGGCCACAACCTCCAGGAACACTCCATCGTGCTCATCCGCGGTGGTCGTGTGAAGGACGTCCCCGGTGTTCGTTACCACATCATCCGTGGTACTTTGGATACCCAGGCTGTGAACGGTCGTCAGAACGGCCGCTCCAAGTACGGTGTTAAGAAGAAAGGTGCCGCTCCGGCCAAGAAGTAAGGAAGGTAGAATATGTCTAGAAGAAGAAAGGCTCTCCATCGCTCCATCCTCCCGGATCCGCGTTACAAGTCCACGCTCGTTACCGAACTCGTCGGTGTCGTGCTGAAGCAGGGCAAGAAGACTATCGCTGAACAGATCGTCTATACCGCTCTCGAAACCCTCGGCCAGAAGCTCGAAGGCCCGGAAACTCCGCTTGAAAAGTTCGAAATCTGCCTCGAAAACATCAAGCCGCGTCTCGAAGTGAAGTCCCGCCGTATCGGTGGTGCCAACTACCAGGTTCCTATGGAAGTTGCACCGGATCGCGCCAAGGCTCTCGCTCTCCGTTGGTTGCTCGACGCTGCCCGTAACCGTAACGAAGCCAACATGGCTGACCGCCTTGCTGCAGAACTCGTTGCTGCCAAGAACGGTGAAGGCAACGCTGTCCGCAAGAAGAACGACACGCACAAGATGGCCGAAGCCAACAAGGCTTTTGCCCACTTCCGTTTCTAATTCTTGCATTAGCACAGAATTATCCTAGAGGAAGGCTCCGCTTTAAAAGCGGAGCTTTTCTGTTTTTGCATTGTCATTTTTTATATTCTATCCTATGGTTATGGTTGAGAGGATAAAGAAGTTTCTGCTCGCAGTTCTTGTTTTTGCGGGCCTTGTAGAAGGCGGGGACCTTTTCCCGTGCTACAAACCCGTGGGCGATTCCTGCGTCGTTATGGACTATGCAAGTGCCAGGACATTGCCCATGGACGGCGAGTTTGCGCTGGTGGGGAACAAGGTGGAATGCTTTATTGCCAATGGTTATGCCTATATCATGATCCAGACCAATGCGCCGGAGCAGTTCTACGACAGCCTCCTGTGGAACAGCAAGTCGCGTTGCCGCGATCTTGCCCACAACTGCGGAAACCTGGGCAAGGACGTGGAGGTCCCGCTGTATACCGAGCAGGCGGGAATCTGGTATCATTCCTGCAAGGATACGGAAGCAACGCCCAATGGCTGCAAGCCCGTGGAGAAGGGAATGGAATTTCTCGTGAACGGGAAATTGAAGGTGGAAAGATTTTCGCGGGAAGCCTTGTCCTATTATTTCGAGGCGAACAAGAGGAAAAGTATGGATTCCCTGATGACCTGGATTTTGAAGAATCCCAAGTCGGAGGATTTTTACCAGACGTTTCCGGATGAGCTGGAAAGCAGGGACATTATTAAGGCGGGGAATGTCGCGGCGCCTAAAATCACGGAAATTGATTTTTACCTGTGGTCGGAAAAGCTTGAAGGCAAGACTTACAAGCGGGGAAAGTTCTCTTCTTTTGCCGACGTGATGAAGACTTGTAAGGCTTGGGGGGCTAAGCATCATGAAGCTCCGTAGTATTTGTCTAGCATGCCTTTGCCTTGTGTGGGGTGCCAATGCGGATTCTGAGCGCATTGCGGAATATTGTGCCCAATTCTTGGATGACAATACTTATCTCCCGAAGCTCATCAAGGACCTGGATGAACCGATTAAGGAGTGGAACTATCCTGATTCGGTTGTCTGTAAAGAATATCCGTGCCCAACCCGATGGACAAGAGAAAGCAAGGTTTATTTTCCCCATGACATAAATTGCCCTGATGAAATTTATTCCCTTACTCATCCTAGAAGTAGTCATGGAGGGGAAGTTACGAGAGTCTGCTTTGATTGTGCTTCTTTCGAGATGTCGGTTAAACTGAAGCGACTTGATAAGATTCGATTGCATGGCAGTAGGGATGGCAATAACGAAAGATGGGATTCCGGTGAAAAGGTCCCGCTCAAGTTGACGAATGCGCGGGAAGCGTTGAAGAAATTTTATGGACAGCTTTTCAGGGGCCATTGGATAGCGGAGTGGGATCCGCACAACGATGTCGGTGTAGAGCCGATAGAAGCCGATTTTTTTGCGCGGCTGGTGGGTGAATGCAATGACACGATTCCGTCCTTGGAATATTGCGTGAACGGGAGCAAGAACGCGGAACTCCACCTGACCAATTATTACGACGTTTTGCCGGAGTTGTCTTTTGGCGATGGCGAAACCATGGCGTGTCCTGGGGAGATGAACGTTGAAAAGACAATCGAAATGGATTTTGAAAAATACGGCAAGCGAAAACTGGTGCATTATGTAGAGCAGGATACCTGCCATGCCAAAGCTATCGTTGCGAATGAAGTTTACCTGCCTGTTCCCAAGTATATCAGTGCGAAGGCCCTCAAGGGAATCCCTGCGAAAAAATTGTACGGAACGACTGTTCCGGTGATTTCAAAAAACATCCTGACTTGCAACTTCAAGACCATCGAGAGAAGTGTCGTGTTCTATGCCCGCATTAGTGGCAAGTGCAGTAAAGGTGATCTTTGGGAAAAGAAGAAAATGAATCTCGATAGGACGGGACAGACGGCGGATGTGCAAATCCATGACGAATCTATGGTGTTTTATTGGGATGAATGCGGAGATGGTTGCCGTACTCCAGGAAAATGCATCAAGATGAAGGACCTTTTGAAATGATGTTTTTGAATAGAAAGTTCCTTTTGGTTGTTGCCTTGTTGGCAGGATCCCTTTTTGCGCGTAACCCATCGACGATGCACTTTTGTGTTTCATATTTTGATTATTTAAAGTATGAAGGTTTCTTTTCGCTTGATATCAGGGCTGTTCAGAATGCTGCTCCCGATACGGGATGGAGCTGGCCAGATTCATTGATGTGCGGACATTCTGTCTGGGTAAACAAGCTTGTGCTGAATTATAAAGGGGCTCAAGTCGAATTGAGCGGAAATTATGATGCATCTTCAAAGATTTTCAGTTGCAGCTTGTGCTCGGACCCGGAACGTTTTCGCAAAAGGGCCGTGCCGAGTCCGTCTATAGGGATGGTTAAGGTCTTCCAGAATATGGATGACAACGAAGTTTTTAAGCAGGTGGACAGTTCCTTTATTCGGGAGCTCTACGGCAAGAAAATCAAGGCAGAATGGGAAAGCGACCTTTTGTGTCTATGTCCCCATTATAGCCCTACATTGGTCAAGACAGAACTGGATGTCGTCATTGACGGTCCTTGCTCCCCGTCGATGGATTCGACCACATGGGAATTGAAACAGGACGAATCGGATAGGGGATGCGTTGCAAGCGATAGAACTTCGGGGCAGTCGAAAAAGGATTCGGACCTCGCATTGGCCGACGGAATGATGCCTTGCTTTACGGGTTATTTATTGACAAAATGGAATGAGCCCCGTTATTATGTGAGCTCCAAACGGATGAATATGGTGGATAAGCCCGAAGGGCTCGATGACAACCTGGAATGCTTCGACGTGGCTGGGGAGCGTCTCCTGGTTTTCGCGTCGAATGTGCCGGACCAGACCTACAATGAATTCAAAGATGACGCATATGGGCATTGTTATGCAAGCCAAAGTGACTTTGAAAAGAAGAAATCGTGGGATAAACCATACTATTCTTGCTTTAGAGGTGAATCGGCCCCGGGAGGGTGCAAAGCGGAGTTCGGACTGGATTTTGTCATCGATGCGAACGGAAACTACATCGGCTGGGACCGCAAGGCACTTTGGCTTTATCTAGAGATGAAAGCGGCGAATGATATCAAGGCGTTTTATGATGCCCTGGGCAACAACATATTGGTCAAGGAAACCTTGCTGCCGGCAAATTTCCCCGAGAGCATGGTCCAGGAACTGGGTGACGATGCCGCACGGAAGACGGCGGGGATGGCATTCTATAAAGGAAAGAAAAGGGTACTCTACAAAAGGTTCAAGCAGAATCAGTTCAAGTCGATGAAGGAAGCCATCGATATGTGCAAGAAATCAAAGTTTTAGCACAGAATTATCCTAGAGAAAGGGCTCGCTGTAAACAGTGAGCCTTTTCTGTTTTGTACCGTTTATCCTTGCGTTTTTCCCTTTTATCAAAGGATTGGGCTAGGGGAGGCCTTTCCCGGAGAAAAGGAATTACTTTTAGGGTGAATTTGTTGTGAAGGGAATTTTATGGGTCGGTTAGGAAAATTTAGTTTGTTCGTATTTCTTTTCACTGCAGTGTCTGCGGTGCATGCCTTTGCGCAGCCAGCCGAAGTGGACGGCCCCATTTTGCAGGATTATTGCCCTAGCTGCGATGACAACAAGACGCCTGAATATATGCCGTATGGGTTTACGGCGGAGATCGCCTATGCAGGGCCGACCGTATTGAGGTTGCAACTTTTTGGGTTGCGTATTTTTTCTATAAAGAAAAAGGCTCTTATTGGATTGCCCTTGATTGCCGCGGATATCGATTTTGACGAGTGGAGTGAAGGGTGGAAGATTTCCGATGAAGGTATATTAGGTTTTTTCATCTGTTTTGCCTCCATAGAAGGGGGTGGTGACCTTGGAACTTGGCTGGGTTATCTCTTGTTCGGCAATACTTACTACCCCTTGACAGAAGACGCTAGTATCGGATTGTTCGAAACGCATCATATTGTAGATTACCTGATTTATGATACGAGCCTTGGAAAACCCTGGGAATTCGGCTTCTCGGAAGCGGCGGGCGTCAAGTTCATTTATAGTAAAAGTAGAACGGGTGACGTGTACTATCTTGACGTGGGCGCCAATGTCCGGTTGACGAATAAGGCCTTCCGCTTCGGGGTGTTTGTGCAGCTTGGGGGTGCTGGCACACATACGTAGACAAAAAAACTAACACAGAAATGCCTAAAATTCGCGTATTTAGGCGTTTAAAACTGTACAACGCAAATCGTTGGACTTTTATTGCATTTGTACACAACGGGATTTATCTTTGCGGTAAAGGGTAAAACAAAACACTATGGGAGTGAAAATGAATAAAAACCTTAAATCCTATGCAGGCGTTTTGGCATCTGCAGCCTGCTTGAGCGCTTTCGCCGCCACGACCTCGATGGCCGCTGAAACCTACGCAGGAACTTTCTTTGACGACAATGGAGCCTACTACGGTCCGGATTGCGAAAAGGATGGATCCCAGCTGAACGGTGCATATTACACCGGTGATTACACCAGCCCGTTCAAGACCTACTTGGGCAAGACCGACGAAGAAATCCAGGAAAAAATGGATGCGATGTGGGACCACTATTTTAAGGGTGATAACAATTCCAAGGTTTTCTTCGACAATGGTAACGAAGGTTACATCAAGGATATCAACAATAACGACATTCGCTCCGAAGGGATGTCTTACGGCATGATGATTGCCGTGCAGACCGGCCACAAAGAAGAATTTGACAAGCTCTGGAATTGGGCAAAGAACCACATGTGGCACAAGGGCGGTGACTGGGACGGTTACTTCGCCTGGCAGCGCAGAGAGGACGGCTCGGGTGACGACAACTGCGCACCGGACGGCGAAATGTACTTTATGATGTCCCTCCTGTTTGCAGCGAACCGCTGGAACGACATCCAGTACATGAAAGACGCCCAGTACATCATGGACAAGATGTGGAATAACCCGAGCCATAAGCTCTTTAACCAGGGCAACTACATTATCGTGTTCCAGCCGCTTGGTAACGGTAATGATTTCTCTGACCCGTCTTATGACTTGCCTGCTTACCTGGAACTCTTCTCCCGCTGGGCAGAAAAGGATACCGACAAGTGGAAAAAGGCTGTGTCCGCTGCACGCGAACACCTCTACAAGTCTTCTAACACGAGCTCCGGTTTGTTCACGGACTACAGCGCCTTCAATGGTCAGCCGCAGCAATACAACGGCAATAGTAATTCAACCAAGTACATGTACGACGCTATGCGTAGCGCTATGAACTTTGGCATGGACTATTACCTGTTCGGTGCTGACTCTACCAGAGAAATTGAAATGGCTACAAGAATTATCAACTTCTTTGAAAAGGACGGATATCAGCACGCACGCTTTAATTGGGATGGCTCCAATCCTTCTGAACAGTACACGCAGGGCGAAGCCGGCGCAAATGCTGTTGCCGCCATCGCTTTGAGAAGCACCCCGGGCTCCGAAGACAAGATCAAAAAGAACCTGCAGAATGCTTGGGACACCAAGTTCATGACCGGTCAGTACCGCTACTACGATGGCCTGGTCCACTACCTCGCCATGCTGCACCTGTCAGGAACCTTCAAGATTTGGAAGCCGAAGCCGACTGTCGAATCTGAAGAAAAGACCATTAACGAAACCGAAATCAACGGCGTGACCTATAATGACGGCGACAAGATCGATTACTTCGAAGGTTGCAAGCTCTACAAGGCTACAATCGCCAAGAAGTCTGCTCCGGATCCGGATTCTACGAGTGCAATTCGCACAACGGTTGCCTTGAACAATAATGTTCGCGTGTGGTCCACCAACAATGCTATTGTTATTGAAAATGCTCCGGCAGGCACCAAGTATACCGTTACTGACCTCAACGGTCGCGTGCTCTCGGCATCGAAGATTGCGACTTCGACCCAGGAAGTCCGCCTCGCCAAAACGGGCCCGATGCTTGTCATTGTCGGCAACAAGGCATACAAGATCGTGAAATAGTAAAGCTTCTATTTAAGGCTTGTATATAAAAAGTCCCGGAAGGAAAATCTTCCGGGACTTTTTGGTTGTTTGGGTTGGAGTGATGATTATTGTTTAATAGAAAGTTTGTAAATGCTCCGTGTATTTGCCTCGGGTGCGTCAATGGCGTGGACGCCCGGGGTGAAGTGCTGTACGGCGCTCTGCCACAAAATGCGGCCCTGGTAGTCGAACTGCACGACGCTTGCCTTTAGCGCTTTGTCGGTTTGCATGTAGAGCTTGCCGTCTTGCAGGCGAAAGGAGTTGCCGGCGGTTTTCCCGGTAGGCTTGATACCAGTGTTGTTGTCCGAAGAGCTTGAGTTTATGTCTTGGCTGCTGGATGAGGTGGGCTCACTTGCCTTCATCTTGGCGATGCCCGCCTTCCATGCGTCAACGGCGGCCTGCGAAGTGTTGAGCGCCCAGTCGCCCTCGTTCGCTTCCTTGCTCTGGCTGAACCACATCACTGCAAATACGCGGGAGAAGTCCGTGGCGAAGTGATCGAACATATCGGTAATCCACTCGGCCTTGTTCCCGCCGAGTTCGGAGCTCGAAATTTCGGCGATGAAGAGTGGTTTGTCGATATTCGCGAGAGCGTTGTAGGCCTTCTTGAATACTTGCGAGAACGTCTGCCAGCTGGACCAGCTTTGGCATTTGCCCCAGTTGTAGCCGTCGATGGAGATGTAGTCGACGTATTCGTCGCCGGGGTAGTTGCCGGTGAGCGTTGTGCCCGTTCCTGCGTTAGAGGCGTTGGTGGTCCAGACCCATTTTACGTTAGTGACGTTTTCTTCGCGGAAGATTTTTACGATGTGCCGGAATGCCTCGGCCACATTTGCGTCGGTGTTGCCGGCGCCTTCTTTACCCACACCCCAGTCGTACCAGTCGCCGTTCGCTTCGTGGAGGGGCCTGAGCCAGATTTCTTCGCCGTAATTCTTGACGCCCTTGGCGTAGTCGCGGATGTATTCGTCGGCCTTGCCGTTCACCAGTTCCTGCGCGTTGTAGCCGTTCGCCATCCAGGTGACCACCAGCGTGGAGCCGTTGTTCTTGGCGACGTTTGCATACTGCTCAGTTGCATTCCAGTCGTTGATATCGAAGAGTGCGAAGTAGCTGATGAGGTCGAGGTGCGTACCCTGTAAGTCTTGGAATGCCTGCACGTTCTGCTGTGTGGGCTGCGGATACTGACCCGGGCCACCGACCCAGGCGCCGATTTGGAATGCCATGGCCGCTACGGGAGCGACACACATAGAGAGGAATAGTTTCTTGTTCATATAAACCCCGATTGGCATTGAATGCCTGTTGATGTTGTTTTACGTTAAAAAAAATATGTCCTGTTTTTTCTGAAAGACGATTTAATTGTTTATATTTATATTAAAGTGTATCTAGTGTTATAACGGAGGCTCCATGACTGTCGATGAATTTTGCAAGTGGATAGAATCGTCCGGATTCAAGGACGGCGCAAGGCTTCCATCTGTGCGCAAGGTGGCTGCGTCATTGCATGCCTCGACCTTTACGGTTTTCCAGGCGTACAAGCGCTTGGTAGAACAAGGGAAAATCTACGGAGAGCACGGCAACGGCTACTTTTGGGGCAAAAAGCCCGAAATCGTGGTAGACGCAGGCGAACATGAGACCGAACGCCTGGAACGCCTGCTTTTAGAAGACTGGAAATCCGGCAAGATTTCGGTGGACAGTACGCTACCGTCGATTAAGGACTTGTGCTTAGTTTACGGGACCACGTCGGGTTCCATGAGCCGCACCCTTGAAATGTTGCGTGAAAGGGGTGTGCTCGACCGTAAGGGCCGCGGGCGTTACTACTTCAAGAACACAAGGTCGTCTTCGGTCAATTTAAAGGAAATCCTCTTGATCATGCGTTGCAATCCGAGCGGGGATTTTAACGGGCTTGGCGAACGTGAACTCACGTTCATGCAGAAGGTGTATGCCGAAGCTAGGCGCAATAACCTCAAGGTCAAGGCGCTCGGATACTATGAGGACGAGGGTCTTTTTCTAGATGCCGCCGGAAACCAGGTTCGGCTGGAGGACTGTGGCGAATATTTCGGTGCTGTCGTATCGACGATGCTGGTGTTTAACATAAGCAGGCTCTTTGCGCTTCTCGCCTGCACACGGTTCCCTATTTCGGTCTGGTGGGAGCACCCGCTGTACGATATTCCCCGCGCGTTAAAAAAAGAAAAGCGCTATGCGTTTTTCAACTTGGCCTTTGGTGATTTTCCGGGGCGCGCGGTGGGGCGGTTCCTGAAAGAAAAGGGAATGGAGCGTGTCGCCTTTATTTCGCCTTACCACATGAGTATGTGGTCGAGGGATCGCCTGAAAGGACTCAAGGAGGTGGGGCTCAAGGTTGTCGAAGCGACCGATGCCTCGCATGCGAGCCATTTTGATTTTATGCAAGAGAAAGAGGCTCATGAACATTTTAGTCGCATATTGCAAAAACTGGTAAAAGAGGTTCCGCCTGTAGATGCGTGGGTCGTGTCAAACGACAGGGTAGGGGTGGAACTTTTGTCGCTTGTGGAGCAGGGTAAGCTTAAACGCCCGCCTTACATGGTGTCTTTCGACAATTCTAACGACAGCTACCGCAATCGTCTGGATTCCTTTGAGTTCAGCCTCGACGCCCTTGCGGAACAGTCCGTATTCCACTTGATTTCCCCGGGTGTTACTTTGTATAAAAAAGACGATTTTAGGGAACTTTCGGGGCATATCGTGGAGAAGTGATCACTTCGCTCAATCCTGTTCACATTTTTCCAACTTTTTTCTAACCACTAACCACGAATCACTAACCACTTTTTTATATTTAAAGCA
>JAEEGH010019952.1_pt1 | contig 13997 bp, 13 predicted proteins | sample 9134181 | NCBI WGS metagenome assembly JAEEGH01 (sample SAMN16246544, study PRJNA631951) | gut metagenome | biome: gut microbiome; feature: rumen; material: DP-attached | host: Bos | place: Iran: Karaj | collected 2018-10
CCTGTTGAGCATCTCCTGCGCCAAGCTCAAGGAACAGTGATTTCAGAATTCCAAGATGGGAAATGCTTAGCACACTCTCCTCTGAGACCGCCCGCAGGCTCTCATCCGCCAGATAAAGAACTTCAAAAAGCCCGTAACAATCAAGATCTCCGATACATTCAAGCCCGCATTGCATAATTTCCCGAAACTGATGCGCACTGCCGGAAGGACGATAGACATTCTCGTGATAGTAAAGTCTCTCAACGTGATTTTCATGAAACTGCGTACTTTTGACGATAGAGAGTGTTACATCGGGTTTGAGTGCAAGTAACTCTCCGTTTGTATCATTAAATGTGATAATCCTGTCACTGACCAGGAAGTCCTTATTCCCGGCATATAATTCATACTTCTCAAACTTGCTCATCCTGTACGGGCGGTATCCATACTGCCTGTACAGCCTTCTCAGACGAAAAAGCAGCTGCTCTTCGGGAGAGAAACGCTCTTCCTCTGCCTGCGCCCTGCTTTGTTGCTGAATCTGATTTGCCATAACGGTCCTCACTTCATCGATTTATCAAGCTAAAGTATTATAGTCAAAAACCCTTTCTGTGTCAAGTGGATATCACGTCTGTTTATCTTCTCAGATATGCCGATGAGACCGGAAATTCAAAATAGGTATCCGGATACGGCTCGTTTCTCAGGGAGAAATGCCACCACTCACAGAAAATCGGCTGAAAGCCGTTGCGGATCATCACATGCTGCAGCATCATACGATTTTCATACTGCTCCCTTGTTATTCCCCGGAAGTCTGGATGGGAAACTTCATCAAACAGGTCAAACGGGCTTCCCATATCCACTTCTTTTCCTGTTTTCATATCCAGCAATGTGAGGTCAATTGCACTGCCCCGGCTGTGGCTGGACTGTTTTGCAATATAGCCTTTCGCAAAAACTTCCTGTTTTTCCAGATCAGGATAGAAATACGGCTTCATGCGAATATCCTGATCCTCAATCCCCCACAAGACAAAGTGCTTCACTGCACAGGCTGGGCGATAGGCATCGAACACTTTCAGGCGATAACCCTGAACCATCATCTCATTGCTGACGGCTTTCAGCGCCCGCGCGGCCTCCTTCGTCAGAAGTGCACAGGGTTCCTCATATCCATCGATACGGTCTCCGATAAAATTGTAAGTAGAATAGTACCGGATCTCCTGTACGATTTGCGGGATGTAGTCCGCCAAAAGGACAAATCCCGAAGGATCCATCTGATGCTTTTCCATTACAGCAAATTCCTTTCTTCAACTGCGTTTCCTTTGTATATAAAGTTATATCTCGCCATGTTTCACTCAGGAGAATATTTTATCATGCAGTGTCTGTAAAAACAAGGTTTTCCCCTCATCGTATTTCTCTCCGATCATGCCGTTTTACTACCGTAAGTGACGGGGTGGACTCTTTATCTCTTGTTGTTCTTTCTGCCGTTTTATGATATGATATTTTAAAATCAGCTAAACTGCAGGAAAGGAGAATCCCTATTATGGACAAAACCTATCGCGGCTGGCAGGAATGGGCAAACAGCAGTCTTCAGAAAGAATATACAGATCCGACACCACTTCTCGCAGAAGACGGATCACTCCTGGCAAAAGGCTGGGCAAGAAAAAATGTTTTTCAATATGACCGCAACAGGGTAAAACATGTGCTGCGCCGGAAGGAATGGGACTTCTATCAGATTTCCGACGGGCATTTTATGGCACAGGTCAGCTTTGCCAACATTTCTCTCGGGGGTTATGCATCCGCTGTTCTGGTTGACCTGAAAGCCGGGAAAACCATCTTCTCAAGTATGGCACCATTTATAGGTGGTAAGGATCGGTACGTCCTTCCTTCCCGCGGAGACGTCCCGAATCATATCAGTTTTCGTGTCGGAAAAGCTCTCTTTGAAGTCAACACCGGAGAGGCGCGGCGTACCATTCGTTATGAAAACGGGGATGTACACTGTGAATTTGAGATGGATATTCCATCCGGGCTTGAAAACATTACAACGGTCCTTCCTTTTGAAGGTTTTCCGGATCGTTACTTCATGACAACAAAGCAAAACTGCATGCCCTGCTCCGGTGTGTTTTCTTCTCCTGAGGGGAGCCATACTTTTTCCAAAACCGATACCTTCTGCATTCTGGACTGGGGACGGGTCTGCACTCCATATGCACTGGTATGGTACTGGGGGAATGGTTCCGGCAGGATTTTGGATCAGGATGGTAAAGAACACCTTTTCGGCTTCGAAATAACCTGGGGTATCGGAGATGAAAGCAACGCAACCGAAACCTGCATCTTTTACGACGGCAAAGCTCATAAAATCGGCGCTGTGGATGTTGAAACTTTTCCAAAGCCGGACCGATACATGCAGCCCTGGCGATTTCTCTCGGAAGACAGCCGTTTTAATCTTACCATGCAGCCTTTCTACGACCATCACAGTGATCTGAATGTTCTGGCGATGCGAATGCACAGCCATCAGGTACACGGGCTCTGGAGCGGAACTGTCACGTTGGATGACGGACAGGTTCTGGAGATCCGCGATCTCTATGCTTTCTGTGAATATGTAGAAAACCGTTGGTAATAAACAAGACGATTCAGTCTTTCTTTTTCAATCACAATACACAGTATCCTCTTTGAGGTACAAAGCTGTCTCTTTTATTCGTTCAGCAGTTTTGTCATTTTGTCACACTGCATCGTGTAATAACGTCTCCATTTGACCCTTGACGCAAACGTGCAGCACAAGTTATAATAATTTTATAATCATCCCTCAGACGATATTTTAAAAACTAAAGACAAGGAGAAGACCATGACGATTTACAAATGTGAGCATTGCGGAAATATTATCGCACACCTTCATGACTCCGGTGTCCGTTGCGTTTGCTGCGGTGAAGAAATGAAAGCTCTTACACCGAACACCTCCGATGGAGCCGGCGAAAAGCATGTCCCTGTTATCAAAAAGGAAGGCAACCTCATCACGGTTTCTGTCGGATCTGTAGAGCACCCCATGCTTGAGGCACATTATATTGAATGGATTATGCTGGAAACCAAACAGGGCCGCCAGCGCAAAACGCTTAAACCCGGCGAAAAGCCTGTCGCCGTCTTTGCTCTGACGGATGGCGATGAAGCTGTTGCAGCTTACGAATACTGCAACCTACACGGGTTGTGGAAAGCTGAGTGCTGACCAGACAGCAAAAGATATTTTCCTATTTGAATTTGCAAACCCGGAAGCCGTCTAAACGGTCTCCGGGTTTTCTGATCTTATTGTCTGGCACACAACAGAAAATATGCTATTTTCGGGCGACGTAGGCATACCCGCAGGCTCCCGGCCCGACATGGGCGCCGATCGCCGCACCTACCTGCCATAGCTGTAACGCAACGTTTGCTACCTGATGTTTGTTCAGATAGTCAGCAAATTGTTTTCCCACTTCCGGATCACTAGTATACATGACGTGAATCGGGAATGCAGGATCCGGCGGACACTCCTCGATTTTTTTCAGCATGTAGCTCATGCCGCGCCTCATTCCCTGGGCGCGACCCGGAACCGTAACCTGCCCTTCCTGTGTCACATACAGGATAGGTTTGATATTCGCAAGGGTCCCGATCGCATATGCCCTGCGGGATATTCTGCCGCCTCTGCGCAGGCATTCCAGCGTATCCATACAGGCGTAGATCACAATCCTTTTCTTGAGATCTTCAATTGCCTCGATAATAGCTTCTGCCTTTAGCCCTACATCCCGCAGTAAAACGGCATGCTCCAAAAGAATCCTCTGTCCGCCTGTAGCCGTACAGGTGTCAATCACATAGCATTCGGAATACTCAAGCATATCCTTTGCCAGAACAGCACTCTGGTAAGCCCCGCTGATCTTCGACGACATAGAGAGAAAGACCACCTGGTCTCCGGCGTCTTTGGCTTCCTGAAATGCATCCAGATAAGTCTGCGGCGTCGGCTGCGCGGTTTTGGGAAATTCTTTTTCTTTTCCCTGCAGACGGTAAAACTCTTTTTTCGTCAGGCTGACGTTTTCATAATAAACTGTTTCACCAAAGGCCACAGAAATGGGAATACAGGTTATCCTGTTTTTTTCGTAGTCCTCAGCTTCCATATCGGCTGCCGAATCCGTTATCAGGCGTACCATATGGTATTCTCCCTTACATTTGTAATGATAAATCCTTATGGATTATCTTTTATCATATCATACAGTCGTTCTTTTCACAAGAGAAAATCCTTATAAGGCAGTTTGTGTTTTCTCCGCTTCCAGCCTCCGAATCATCAGATCACAGATTTCATCCATTTCTCCGACGATCCCGTAGTCACAATAATGGAAAATAGCGGCATCCGGATCCTTGTTGATGGCAACAACCTTGTCGCTGTCTGTGATTCCTGTCACGTGGTTCACTGCACCGGAGACTCCGAACGCAAGATACAGCTTTGGCTTTACCACCACACCAGACTGCCCGATCACCAGTTTGAAAGGCAGAATCCCCCTGTCAAAGACCGGCCTTGTGCAGCCGATTTTACCGCCCAGCAGGGAGGCCAACTTCCGATAGCGCGGGAGAGAATCGGCACCTTTGATTCCGCTTCCGACACATACGATTACTTCCGCATCTGCGATGTTGAGGCTGTCATCCAGATCTTCCGCGGTGAAAGAGAGCACTCTTGTCCGGATCTGGTCTACAGGGAAGTTGATTATTTCCCGGATGATCTCGTGGTTCCTTCTGCCGGCAGGCAGATATTTGAAGGTTCCCGGGCGAATCGTCCCGACCTGAGGCCGAAGCTCCGGTACTGTAATAACAGCCATCATCTTTCCGCCAACAGCCGGCTCGACAAATTCGATATCTCCCGTTTTCTCATTATAGATCAGCTGTGTCGCATCCGACGTACAGCCTGTAAGCAGCCTGCAGGCAAAACGGGGTGCAAAATCTCTTCCTGCAATTGTCCCGCCGACAAAAACGGCAGAAGGCATATATTTCTTGCACAATACCGTAAAAAGATGGGTATAGGCATCCACGCTGAACGTTTCATAGCCCGTTCCGGACACAAGGATCAGCTTTTCAACGCCGGCCTCAAGCACTTTGTCCAGTTCTTTCTGTGGAAGGTCATTGACAATTACAGCTGCTAGCGCATCTCCGGAAGCATCACACAGTTTTCTTGCTTCCGAGCAGAGTTCCAGAGAAACCGGATGGATCGTCTTTCCATCGTGCTCGATGTAAACCCACATGTCCTTATAATCTGATTTCTTCATGCCGCCCTCCTCATATTATGCCTTCCAGAAGGGAAAGGAGTCTGTCCACATTTTTTTCGGGACTGCCTTCCTGAAGGATCATTCCGGCTTCTCCGACTTCGGGAGGATAGGTTCTCGGTACCTTCGTGGGGGAGCCAGGATCACCGATCTGTGCGGGGTCTAGATCCGGAATCGTTTTGGAATTAAACCGGAGAATCTCAGCGGTTCTGGAAGCCTTCCAGTTCTTCAGATTTGGAATGCGGGGATGGAAATTGGTTTTTTCCACAGTTATCAGTGCCGGAAGCCTTGCCTCCGTCTTCTCGATGCCGTTTTCAAGCTCCCGCTCAACCGTTACCAGTTTTTTATTCTCATCCACTTCACACAGGGTCACCACACCACTGAGCAAACTGGCGTCAAAGCGTTCAGCGAGCTGGCTGGCCATCTGTCCGGTGGCTCCGTCAAGAGACTCTTTCCCGCAGAAAATGAGATCAAATTTCCCCAGTTCTTTTGCCGCTGAAGTGATAACGTAACTGGTAGCCAATGTGTCCGCGTTGGCAAATGCCCTGTCGGAAAGCAAAACGGCTTCCTCGGCTCCGGCTGCCAGGCACTCTCGCAAAGCTTCCTCTGCCATATCAGGACCCATTGTAATGCAGGTGACTTTCCCGCCATACCTTTCTTTCGTCATCACTGCAGCTTCCAGGGCATTGGCATCCAGCGGATTCAGGATTGCCGGAACCCCCTGCCGGATCAGGCTCCCGGTTTCCGGGTCAATCTTCACCAGATTGACATCCGGTACCTGTTTTACACAGCATAGAATATTCAGCATGCTTCTGCACCCCCTTCCGGGTCATGGCAGACTTTTCCGGGATTCAGGATTTCATTCGGATCAAACACCGTTTTGATCTGCCCCATAATCGCATAGGCTGTCTCCCCGACCGATTCCCGGAGATACTGCTTTTTCGCATGACCGATAGCGTGCTCACCGGAGACCTGTCCTTCAAACTCCGTGCATTTTGCATAGCTGGCATCCATCAGTTTTTTTACTCTCCGCTTGAATTCATCTTCTTCCAGATCATTAGAGCAGCAGTAGATGTGCAGATTCCCATCTCCCGCATGGCCGAAGGATTTGATATAAACGCCTTGTTTGTCTGCCTCTTCATGCACATAGACAAGGAACGGGGCTATCTTATCTACAGGAACCACAACATCCATCTCATCCAGAAGCTTCGACTGTGCCTCAATAACTGTCAGGAAAGCGCTTCTTGCTGCCCAGACGTCTTTTTTCAGGGTATCCGTCCAGATCACCAGGGTATCGTAAGCACCGGCTTTTTCCGCCACTTCCCCAAGCCGGTCCATCTTTGGCAGAAGCTCCTGCTCATTGTTCCCGACAAGGGTTACCAGAATATAGGCGCCGGCTTCTTTCCCGTTTACAACCGTCGGGAAAATGTGGTTGCCTGTAAATTCAGCAGAAGAGTCAATGACATCACGTTCTGCAAATTCAATAGACTGCGGATCAAGATTGGCAAGCTTAATGGATGGGACTGCCGCAATTGCCGTGGCAATATCCTGGAATGGCAGCATGAGTGTTACGTCTTTTTCCGGTTTCGGAATCAGCTTCAGTGTCAGCTCCGTAATGATTCCGAGTGTCCCTTCAGACCCAACCATCAGATGCAGAAGGCTGTATCCCGAAGACGTTTTGCAAACACTCTTTCCCAGCTTGATGATCTCCCCGTTCGGCAGGACAACTGTCATTGCCATCACGTAGTCTCTTGTGACGCCGTACTTGACGGCTTTCATTCCTCCCGCATTGGTGCTGACATTTCCGCCGACCGTTGCCGTCTTCTCCCCGGGATCAGGGGGGTACATTACGCCGTGTGCAAGCGCATCTGCAGCCAGATCGCACAGCAGTACACCCGGCTGGATCCTGACGCAGAGATTCTTCATGTCATATTCTAAAATCCGGTTCATTCGCTCTGTGGAAAGAACGATCCCTCCGTGCACCGGAACACAACCGCCTACAAGCCCGGTTCCCGCTCCCCGCACCGTGACAGGAATCTTTCTGTCGTTGCAGATCTTCATGATCTCCGAGATTTCTTCTGTTGTTTCTGCAAGGCAAACTGCCTCCGGCAGGTATCTGCCGTAAATCGGCATTTCGTCATGCGCATAATCCGGTTTGACAGCACTGCCTGCAAAGAAACGTTGATTTCCAACGATCGCCTGCAGAGTGTCAGCTACATCCGGTGTCAGACTGTTATATTTTGCCATAAGACCCTCCTTTTTGTTTTATTGAGTTGATTATGAATACGACAAATCTGCTGTCTTATTTTACTATAAATAACTGTTTTCCTGTATGATATTATTTCCGGCAGACAACAATCTGTCAATATATTTCATATTACGAAAGAACCACTGTAATCCCTTTGAAAAAACAGATTATACTGACTGTCCTGTTATAAATGGGTTGACATTTTAAAAAAAAGAACACATTATATTTCCGTAGAGTGCTCCTTATAAGTGAAATGAAATCCGAAATGGAGAAAGGCCATACAATGCTTTTAGACGACTATGCAGCTATTCTTACAGCAACAATTGAACTTATCCGTACTTCACAGCGGGATAAGATTCTTTCCGCAGCACAATTTGTAAAAAATACTATTGAAAAAGACGGGCTGATTTATGTTTTCGGATGTGGGCATTCCCACATTCTGGCAGAGGAAACATTTTACCGTGCCGGAGGCCTTGCATGCGTTGCACCTATCTTTGATGAACCTCTTATGCTCCATCAGAGTGCTTCCGAAAGCAGCAGGCTGGAAAAAAAAGATGGTTATTTCAAAAGCATCTCTCAAGCTGACTCTCTCACTGAAAAAGATATGTTAATTTGTGTTTCTTCTTCCGGAATCAATGCAGTTCCCGTAGAATTTGCTTCTTCGATTCGAGAAAAAGGAATTCCGGTTGTCGGAATTTCATCCGACAATTATCTCTCACAGGCTCCGCATAATACAGCCAGTAAGCATCTTCAGGAAGTTTGCGATGTGTGTATTGATAATGCAGTCCCTCATGGAGATGCCTGCCTTCAACCTGAAGGACTTCCTATTAAGATGACACCAGTTTCAACTGTGGCATCTACTTATATTATTAACAGTATTCTGGCTGAGGGTACACAAATGGCTTTGAATGAAGGGATTTGTGTTCCGATTTATCTGAGCGGAAACATTCCCGGAGGTGCAGAATATAATCAGTCTCTTATTGAGAGATATCAGAAAAGGATAAAATGCTTATGAAACATCCTGTTATTACCATTCTCGGCCTATGTGGAAGATCCGTTTTTCTGAAAGTAGATCACTTTCATCATCCAGGTGAAACTCTTCATGCCAGCGCTATCCATATTGAACCCGGCGGAAAGGGATATAATCAAGCGGTTGCCGCTGCACGATTAGGTGCAGCAGTGCATTTTATTGCCGCCTGCGGAGATGATGAAGACGGAAAAGTCTGCAGCAGTTTTCTTATCAAAGAGGGAATAACTCCCCATATTCAAATTGTGGCGAATGCGACTGCGTTTGCATCTATTCTTACGGATGCAGCCGGTGAAAACCGGGTAACTGTTTTTCGCGGTGCTGCAGATAAGCTTTCGGCAGACTATGTATACGCGCAGGAAGCTTTATTTGAAGAAAGTGATATTGTTCTTCTGAATTTTGAAGTTCCAACCGATGCAAATGAAGCAGCAATAGAACTTGCTGAAAAACACGGCGCAAAACTGTTTTTAAATCCGGCTCCGGCACACCCTTGCAGCATAGAATTTTTAAAGCCGTTTTTCTGTATTACCCCAAATGAAAGCGAAGCAGAAATCCTCGGAACAGAAACAGAGCGAGAAGTGATTACTCTCGGAAGCAGAGGCGCTTTAGTAAAAGAAAAAGGTTCGAAAACACATCTCTCTGCAATGAATGTTATTGCAAAGGATACAACTGGCGCGGGAGATTGCTTCACAGCTGCACTCGCCGTTGCAATCGGAGAAGGGAAAGAATTACTGGAAGCAGCAATTTTTGCACAAAAAGCGGCAGCAATGAGCGTTGAACAGGAATATGTGATGCCGTCTTTGCCCTATCGTAATATGATAGAATAAATTATCCTTCAGACCAGGCTAAATAACGACCGAATGGTTTTATGAAGTCTGGTCTTATGCTTTAATAAACTGCCCATATTTTTTATTATGCAAAAGTCAGTCTTCTGCTGATTTCAGCTCCAGCCTGTTTTCCAAGCTTTTTAACTTTGTTGTGGAACTCAGGGTTTTCAATTCTATTGGAATAAACAACGCCGACGGCAGCAATATTCCGGAATCCGTCCGTCACTTTAAACGCAAAGGATTGCTCCTGAAGAATATTGTTTTCAACATGGATATAGCCTTTACTTCTGATTTGCGACAATGTAGCATCTAAATCAGAGTATGGGTTGACAACCCGAGCAGATCCAGGGATTTCTATCTCCTTGGAAAGAACTTTACGGAGATCTTCTTTATCCATATATGCCATATGAAGCAGCCCGGATGCAGTCGTTTCCATTTTCCCCTGTATGATGCTGTCACCGCTGTTTAAGAGTCTGTGTTCCTCGTCAATATAAAACAGAATAAACTTTCTTCCATTACAGATAACATCAAGAAATACGGTAACTTTAAGCTGATCGTGCAGCCACGTAAGAATGGGCTCAGAGATCCGAATCAGTGCTTCCTGGTACCTTTCCTTCCGAGAAAGCATATATGCCCAAGGCCCAAGTCGGTATCCCTCTTTACGAGAAACTCTTTCGACAAAGAAAGTATCGCAAAGAGAGTTCACAATATGAGCGCAAGTGGATTCGTTAATTCCGGAAAGCTTCGAGATAGCCCCCAAAGTCAGGCACGTACCGGGGTTATTGGAAAGTATTTGCAAAATATCTGTTGCCTTTTTTACTGAATTTACCATAGACTTTACTCCAAATTAACGAAAAAACGTAAAATAATTCTCTGTTTGAGATTTATTTTTTTCATAATACGAAATATATATGAATGTAACTGCAAAAAATATACTGGTTTCAGCAGAAAAAACAATAGTCAAAATCAACAAAAACAAGCGCTTATTTTTGTGCATAATGACGAATTATATTGAAAAAGAGAGTGAATCTGTGCAAATAAAAGAAAAAGTGCCACATAAAGGCAACAAAACACTTTTTTCATAATAAGAAAATTATTGACTTTGACCGAAAAAATGTCAAACTATTATACAGATCATAAAAATATTACTAAAATGGGAGGAGATTATATGAGAAATAATTCAAATGGATATTATGAAAAAGTAGTGGAATTAATCACCAAAATTGAAGAAGAACAGTATGAGAACATGAAAGCTGCGGGCCAGCTAATGGCGGAAGCTATTAAAGAAGACCGTCTGATCAACGTATATGGTGGTGGAGGGCACACAACACTACCTGTCGGTGAGATGTTTTTCCGGGCAGGTGGTCTCTGTAATATCAACCCGTGCATGGAAACTGGTCTGTCTGTTTTCAATCAAGCGCAAAAGTATCTTGCTCTCGAACGTTGCGAAAACTACGGGCGTGCAATCATGGACTATTATGACCTCCAAAAAGATGATGTCTTAATCATTTATCATAACATCGGAACAAATGCAGCAACAATTGATGCTGCTATGGAAGCAAAAGAGCGGGGAGCAAAAATTATTGCCGTTTCGTCTTCCGACTGGCAGGAAAAAGTTCCGAAAGACTATGAATTAAGACACTCCTCTCGTAAAAATCTGTTTGATTTTGCCGATGTTTGCATTGATGATTACAATCCGTTTGGGGATACTGTGATCAACCTGGATGGGTTTGAAACCCCGATAGGGCCGATTTCCAACATGACTGATTTTTACATCGTACATCGGCTTGAAATTGAATGTGCAAAAGCCTGCCTTGAAATGGGTATTGAACCGCCGTTCTGGAGAAGTGCAAATGTCCCGGGTGGGGACGAATTTAATGCAAAGAATCTGAAAAAATACAGTCCCAGAGTGAAAATGCTCTGATTGAAGGAGAGAAAATGGCAATTAAACATACTGCTGTCAGCTATTACGGATTGAACTATGTCGAGCATGCGGAAGCTGACTTTAAAGAAATGATCGAGCATGGTTGCGATACGGTAATCCTTGCACTGACAGAGTTCGACATGGATTTTTGGTTTCCCAATATCAATGCCATTGTAAAAAAGGCACATGAGTTAGGTCTTCGTGTCATAGCTGACACCTGGGGAATCGGAAAATACTTTGGTGGAGAAAACGTCTCCCTGTTTCTTCAGAACAATATACACCATCGTCAAGTTTCCACCTATACCGGAGAGATTCTCCCTGCAGCCTGTTTCAATACGAACTCATTCAGGGACTATTTTATGTCCCGTTGTATGAAGCTTGCCAAAGAAACAGAGGTAGACGGTTTCTTCTGGGATGAGCCACATTACGCCTATCCGAAATCCTATGCTTCTATTACCGGTGGTGCCGGAGATGACTGGGCATGCCGCTGCCCGGAGTGTATGAGAAAGTTTGAAGCATATTATGGTTACGAGATGCCGAAATTCATGAATGACGACGTTAAGCAATTCCGATGGAGAGAAGCTCTCGAGACGCTTACGATGGTATCAAAAGCATTGAAGGAATACAATCCGAAACTGGAAATTACCTGCTGTGTTCATGCTACGCTCCAAACCTATTACGTTACGGAACTCAGAGGGTATGATAATTGGGATATGGTAGCAGCTTGTCCATATTTTGATGTCTTTTCCACCACAATCATTAACTGGACTCTTCCGGAGAGCTTTTTCCGCGATGTAACGGAACGCTGTGTCAGAATGGCAAAAAAGTATGGGAAAGAGTCAGAACGCTGGCTGATGGGTTACAACAACCGACCTGCTGATTTCAGCCAAATTGATCATGTCGTTGATCTGTATGAAGAAATGGGAGTCGATCGTCTTGCAACCTGGACCTATCGCGGAGGATACGGGACTGTAGTTGCAGCGAAAGATGCTCTGGCACTTTGGGATCATATCGGCAGTAACTATAAACGGGTCTTAAAAAAATAAGCTTAATCAGGTTTCGGTTATATCAGGAGGTTTTAGCATGGATGATAAATTGTTCGTTCCCTATTTGAAAGAACTGGCAGATAAGTATTCTGCGGCGAAAGCGATTCAGGTAGAATTAAAGCCGGGAGAAATAAATCTACAGTGCGACAAAGGACATTTTTCTTTTTTCTACGATCTGGGACAATATGAAGCTTCTTCCGACGAAGCAGCGATTCCTTTGCTGCATTGGCGTAATAAACGCAGATATATAGAGCTGAAGAACATTGTCAAAACAAAGATGATTGAAGATGTAAGGGGAATGCGGATTCATCATATTGTCCCGAAAGATGAGTTTAACAGTTCCCTGATGAACATTCTCGCTTGCGAGGCAGATTTGGTGGAACTTATAACAGGAGAAAAAATCGAGAAGATTTTTGCAGATTTCAGTTCTGATATCTATACAAACTGTATCGTTTCTGCGTCGAAACTGAAGATCAGTATGGAACTTGGTTTTTCACCAGAGGGTAGTGAACCTGTTCTTTTGCATGAAGTCATTGCGCGCACAGGGATAGCATCTGATGTGGTCGTCGATACGCAAATGCAGCAATATCCGATATATGTAATAAAAGGCCGGGAAATTGACCACTATAACGAAATAGATAATGAATTGTATGGTCTTGATAACACTCAGGCAGACTGTATACGGTTTATACTGGGTGTTTTAGCTAATCCCGAAACAATTACCGACCTGCAGAAACAGGGAAATCATCTTGTATCAGTTTATAAAGCTGCAGAAGAAGCGACAAAAGTATTAGAGTATGTGGAGGTCAGGTGCTGAATGAAACAGATTAATGTTGCAATTGCGTCTCTTACACATGCACACGTGCGTAAGTATTATCAGACGCTCCATGACAATGCCAAGCTGAATTGGGTTGCTGTGTCCTGCGCTACGCAAGCAGTAGAAGAAGACTTCAAGCTATACGGATATGACGTACCTATTTATCGCTCTACAGAGCAAATGCTGATTGAACATCCGGAAATTGACGGTGTTATCATAGCATCAGAAAACTTCCGGCATTACGGTGATATGAAAATGTGCTGTAAATACGGAAAGCATATGCTCTCAATGAAGATCCCTACATTCGACCTGGAAGAATACGACCGTATGATCGAAATGGTAAAGAAATCCGGAGTTCTCTGCCAGGTTGAATTGGAGATGACATATAATCCCACCACCCGCCGCGTCCAGGATCTCGTTCAGGCTGGTGCCATTGGAGACGTTATCTCATTTAATGCTACAAATATCACTCTGTCTCCCGTCTGGGCTTTCCCGTGGCAAGGTGATCCGGAAATATCCTATGGAAAAAAAGTTCCCTTGCGGGAAGGAGATCCTCGGTTCAGAGGAGGAGCATTGAGTGACCATCCCCATATTTTTGATACACTTCGCTGGATTACCGGGAGTGATTTCGATTATGTATTCGCGGATGTTGCAGACAATATTCGGGATATTCCGGAAGAAGATGTGCTTTACGTGACAGGAAGAATGAAAAACGGCTGCAAGTTCCTTCTTGATCCATCCTGGTGCCGTCACGAAGAACACATTTCTCGCCCCGGCCCCGGTTGGGAAGTATTCCCAAAGCGGATGGAAGTGAATTATTCTATTGTCGGAACAGAAGGTGTTATACAGGCTGACTGTTTTGGACACAATG
>JAEEGH010019953.1_pt1 | contig 13996 bp, 13 predicted proteins | sample 9134181 | NCBI WGS metagenome assembly JAEEGH01 (sample SAMN16246544, study PRJNA631951) | gut metagenome | biome: gut microbiome; feature: rumen; material: DP-attached | host: Bos | place: Iran: Karaj | collected 2018-10
TCGGCAGCGGCGACCTGATCTCCATACCCCGTGTAGAGTGGGGCGTTGGTATGGGTCACAAGCAGATCAACGGCGGCCTTATGCCTGGCGGACGTCTCCGCATGGAGAAGCTCGGCGCTCTTGTATCGTCAGGCAAGCTTGATGTCAGCAAGCTTTCAACTCATGTATTCCATGGCTGGAAGCATATCCCCGAGGCACTTCAGTTAATGAAGGATAAGCCCGCGGATCTTATCAAGCCCGTTGTAATCCTTGACGACCAGCCCTGATAGACCGGTCATCGGAGCATGATCCGATGTAAGGCAAAAGAATGATTGGGGGGCGGTCCGGAGACCGCTCCCTGTTTTTGGAAACGGTGGAAACGGAATGAAGATATTGGTAGTTTCGGGCTTTTTGGGAGCCGGAAAGACAACATTCATAAAAGAGCTGATCAGGCGGAGCGGTACAAAACCGGTGGTCCTTGAAAATGAATACGGCGAAAACAGCATAGACGCCCGTGAGCTGAGACGCGGCGACGGTGCGGGGAAAATGCCCGAGATACTTGAGTTCATGGAAGGCTGCGTGTGCTGCACGATGAAGGATACCTTTGTCAATTCCGTTCTTACGGTCTTCACGGGGCTTTCACCGGAATATCTCGTTGTAGAGCCTACCGGAGTCGGAAGGCTCAGCAACATCATAAGCAATCTTAAACCGATACTGCATGACAACATTTCGCTGCTGAAGCCTGTTGTGGTGCTGTCGCCGGGAAGTTACATGACCAATATGCGTGAATGGCCCGAACTGTATAAGGATCAGATCGCATTCGCGCAGAAAGTGATATTTTCAAAATGCGAGAGGGAAGATCCCGCGGTAATAGAGCAGACAGTATCGAAGATCCGTGAAATAAATCCCAACGCCCAGATCGTGAGCAGTCATTATTCGGGAATGGACGATGAATGGTGGCGCGGGCTGATGGAAGTCACTGCGGCCGAGACCGGAGACCGGGAAACGGAAAGCGGAAGCGACGAATTCACCCAGATCACGATAAACCACGGAAGGCTTAAGAATCCCGCCGAGCTGATACTTCTCCTGGAAGACTGCATGCGCGGCGAGCTCGGACATATTGCAAGGGCTAAGGGCACCGTGCCCGTAGGAGACGAAACCGTACGGTTTGATCTTGCGGACAATCTTTATGCGATCACAGGCTCGCCCGAAGATACGAACCAGTGCGTATTTATCGGAGAAGCGCTTGATAAGGCGGCTATCTGCAGGCGCATGGGCAGCTCGCTCGAAGCGGAAAGCTTTGCTTTCGGAATGCAGCCCGGGAAGGCGGAGCGCCCGGCCGGAGCGTTCAGGCGCATGATTTAAGGGAAGCGGACAGAAGGTTATTAAAATGGAATTCCTGACTCTTAAAAAATCAAATTGCAAAAACTGCTATAAATGCATCCGCAACTGTCCGGTAAAGTCGATCAGGTTTACGGGCAATCAGGCGTATATAATCGGTAACGAGTGCGTTATGTGCGGTCATTGCTTTGTAGTCTGTCCCCAGAACGCAAAACAGATACACGATGAAACCGAAGACGTTAAATTCCTGATCCGTACCGGCGATCCCGTTGTTGCAAGCCTCGCGCCTTCGTTTATCGCTAATTACGACGGAGTCGGGATAGAAACGATGCGCAAGGCCCTTAAAAAGCTCGGCTTCCATGATGTCGAAGAGACCGCTCTGGGCGCGACCATGGTCAAGACCGAATATGAGCGGATACTGAATGAAGAGGGCAGGGACGTGGTGATCACATCGTGCTGTCATTCGGTAAATCTCCTGATACAGAAGCATTTTCCGAAGCTGATACCGTTCCTCGCCGATGTGGTGTCTCCGATGCAGGCGCATTGCAGGGACATCAAAAGGCGCATTCCGAACGCCAGGACGGTTTTTATAGGTCCCTGCATCTCGAAAAAGGACGAGGCCGATTATTACGAAGGCATAGTGGACGCGGCGCTCACATTTGAGGAGCTCACATCCTGGCTTAAGGCCGAAAAGATCGAGCTCAGGAAGAAAGCGGACAGCAATGACAACAGCAGGGCAAGGCTGTTCCCGACGCCCGGAGGCATATTAAAAACAATGGCTCTCGATAATCCCGATTACGATTATCTGGTAGTGGACGGGATGGAAAACTGCATCGCTTCGCTCAAAGACATAGAGGCCGGAAACGTGCATAAATGCTTTATCGAGATGTCGGCGTGCGCGGGCAGCTGCATAGGCGGACCGATCATGGAGAAGTTCCGCCGCTCGCCGATCAAAGACTGCGTTTCGGTGGCGCGTTACGCGGGAGAAAAGGATTTTAAAGTAAAGCAGCCTGCTAAAGAAGAGCTTGCAAAAGTATTTACCGAGATAGAACAGCTGAGCAGGATGCCGGGCGAGGACGAGATCACCGAAACCCTGCACCAGATGGGTAAGACAAAGCCTGAGGACGAGCTCAACTGCGGTTCCTGCGGATACAATACCTGCAGGGAAAAAGCGATCGCGATACTGCAGGGTAAGGCCGAGATCTCGATGTGCATGCCTTACCTTAAAGAGAAGGCCGAGAATCTTTCAAACACCATCGCGAGAAATACTCCGAACGGCCTGATAGTGCTGAACGAAAAGCTCGAGGTTCAACAGATAAACATCGCGACGCAGAAGATCCTGAATCTTCGTTCGGACGGGGATATCCTCGGCGATCAGGTCGTGCGCGTACTCGATCCCGCGGATTTTGAGCAGGTACTTGCCACGGGAAGATCGATCCGCGACAAGAGAGAATACATTGCGGAATATGGGAAATATGTTGAAAAGACTATCGTCTATGACAAGGCCTACAGGGTGCTGATCGGAATCCTGCGCGATATCACCGAAGAGGAACAGCAGCGCGAGAGGAAAGAGGAGATCAGCCGACACACTGTTGAGATCGCGGACAAGGTCGTTGACAAACAGATGAGGATCGTGCAGGAGATAGCGTCCCTGCTCGGAGAGACGGCGGCGGAAACAAAGATCGCACTGACGAAATTAAAGGAGTCGATCAGCGATGAATAATCTGTGCGCGGACATTGGCTGGAAGAGTATAAATCACGAAGGCGAACAGCTCTGCGGAGATCACATCGATATCGTGGAACATGACAGGAACTCGTCGGTCATGGTTCTTGCGGACGGTCTCGGAAGCGGCGTAAAAGCAAGCATCCTCTCGACATTGACCGCGAAGATCATCTCGACGATGCTGGCGGAGGGGATACGGCTTGAGGAATGCGTATCGACGATCGCAGCCACACTTCCTATCTGTTCGGAGCGCGGACTTGCATATTCCACATTTACGATCGTTCACCTGATAGGGAACGAGACAGCTGATATCATTCAATATGACAATCCGGACCTGATCTTTATCAGGAACGGAGAACTGTATGATTACCCCCGGCGTGATATAACCGTATGCGGAAAAAGAGTTAAAAGAAGCACAATCAATCTTGAAGAGGGGGATGTCCTGATCGCGATGAGCGACGGATGTCCCCACGCCGGGGAAGGAAATTCATACAACTACGACTGGAAATGGGAAGATATCGCTGAATTCATGAGAGACATGATATTTGCGGGATATAACGCGAAGACTCTCGCCACGATGCTCGTTGACGAGTGCGACAAGGAATACGGCTACAGGCCCGGCGACGACGCGTCGGCCTGTGTGATAAAGATCCGCAGGCGCGAGCCTATGAATATCCTGTTCGGACCGCCGAGGAACAAGGACGACTGCGACCGCATGATGTCATTGTTCTTTTCCAAGGAAGGCAAGCATATCATATGCGGCGGAACGACTTCTTCGATAGCCGCGAAGTATCTCGGGAAGCCTTTAAAAGCCGTTAAGGCATGCGAGAAGAGCGATGTTCCGCCCATCTCGGAAATAGAGGGCGTCGATCTCGTAACGGAAGGCGTTGTAACGATAAACAGAGTCATCGAGTATGCGAAGGACGCGCTCGGTAAGAACGAGCTTTATGAGAAATGGGGCTTTAAGCGCGACGGAGCTTCCCTGATATCAAGGCTGCTTTTCGAAGAGGCAACGGATATAAATTTCTACGTCGGAAGGGCGATAAATCCCGCTCACCAGAATCCTGACCTGCCTATAAACTTCAATCTGAAGATGAGTCTGGTTGAAGAACTGTCAGAATGTCTGAGGAAAATGGGAAAGAGAATAAAGGTAAGTTATTTTTGAATAGGTAGCTATACTATCGATATATTATTTATAAATTTAATATCTGCACGCTTGCATCATCGCAAAAAGCGTGTATAATAAATTCGGTATGGCTTTTTACAGCGGCCGAAGATGTCATTTCTTAAACGAAAAAGGAGAATAAAGGTATGTACAAGATTGTGCACAAAAAGAACCTTAACCCTACCGTTACACAGATGGAGATCGAAGCTCCCCTGGTAGCGAACAAGGCTAAGCCCGGCCAGTTCATCATCCTGCGCGTTGATGAGGACGGCGAGAGGATCCCTCTTACCGTTGCCGGAACCAACCCCAAGGAAGGAACAGTAAAGATCATCTTCCAGATCGTAGGCGGGACCACAGCCCTGCTCAACGGCAAGAAGGAAGGCGAGTCTATCCAGGATTTCGTGGGACCTTTAGGCGTTGCCACCCATCTTGAGGGCAAGAAGAAGGTATGTATCGTAGGCGGCGGCGTAGGCTGTGCCATCGCTCTCCCCGTAGCGCAGGCTTTCCATGCGCAGGGCACCGAGGTAACCAGCATCATCGGCTTCCGTAACAAGGACCTCGTTATCCTCGAGGACGAGTTCAAGGCATGTTCAGACAGCTTTACCCTCATGACCGACGACGGTTCATACTGCCGTGAGGGTAATGTAACGGTTCCGCTCAAGGAGATGCTCGAGGCCGGTGAGAAGTTCGATGAGATCATCACGATCGGTCCCCTTATCATGATGAAGTTCGTGGTTGCCACAGCTAAGCCTTTCGGCGTTCCCTGCACAGTATCAATGAACCCTATCATGATCGACGGTACCGGCATGTGCGGCGGATGCCGCCTGACACTCAACCGTGACGGCCAGAAGATCACCAAGTTCGCATGTGTTGACGGACCCGACTTTAACGGCTACGAGGTAGATTTCGACGAGGCAATGAGCCGCGGCAGAATGTATGCAGATTTCGAGAAGCACGCCTATGAGAAGGCATGCAATCTCTTAAAGAACGCCTGAAAAGGCACCTGTATAAAGGCATGAATCCAAAAAGGAAACAGCTGCGGTATAACCGCAGCTAAATCGGAGGTAAAAGACAAATGGCTATAAATCCTACAAAACATGAGATGCCTACCCAGGCGCCTGAGGTAAGAGCACATAATTTCAAAGAGGTAGCATTGGGTTACACAGAGGAGATCGCAGTTGAGGAAGCTAACAGATGCTTAAACTGCAAGAACCAGCCCTGCGTATCCGGCTGCCCCGTTAATATCCATATCCCCGAGTTCATCCAGAAGATAAAGGAAAAGGACTACGAGGGAGCATATAAGATCATCAATGAGACATCATCACTTCCCGCAGTATGCGGACGTGTATGCCCTCAGGAGACACAGTGCGAGAGCAAGTGTACCCTCGGCATCAAGTTCCAGCCCGTGGGCATCGGACGCCTGGAGCGTTTCGTTGCCGACTGGCATAACGAGAACTCAAAGGAAGCACCCGCAGCTCCGAAGTCTAACGGCCACAGGGTGGCTATCGTCGGTTCCGGTCCTTCCGGACTTACCTGCGCGGGCGACCTTGCCAAGAAGGGCTACAAAGTGAGCATCTTCGAGGCACTCCATACAGCAGGCGGCGTGCTTGTTTACGGTATCCCCGAGTTCCGTCTTCCCAAGGCAATCGTTGCCAAGGAAGTTGATACATTAAAGGCTCTCGGCGTAGATGTCGAGACTAACGTTGTAATCGGCAAGACCCTTACCATCGACGAGCTCTTCGAGCAGGGCTATGAGGCTGTGTTCGTTGGCTCGGGCGCAGGACTCCCGAACTTCATGGGAATCCCCGGAGAGAGCTTAAAGGGCGTTTACTCCGCTAACGAGTTCCTTACCCGCAGCAACCTCATGAAGGCTTACAGGGACGATCCCGTTACTCCCATCATGAAGGGCGGCAAGGTAGCAGTAGTCGGCGGCGGAAACGTAGCGATGGACGCTGCACGTACCGCACTCCGCCTCGGAGCTGAGCATGTATACATCGTATACCGCCGTTCGCTCGAGGAACTTCCCGCACGTAAGGAAGAAGTCGAGCACGCTATGGAAGAGGGCATCGACTTCAAGCTCCTCAACAACCCTGTTGAGATCCTCGGCTACAACAATCCCGAGAATCCCAGAGACCCTCAGAACGGTTTCGTTACAGGCATGAAGTGCATAAAGATGGAGCTTGGCGAGCCTGACGAGAAGGGCAGGAGAAGACCTATCCCCGTAGAGGGTTCGGAGTTCGTTCTCGATGTTGATACGGTTGTTATCTCGATCGGTACCTCACCCAACCCGCTCATCAAGGATACCACCAAGGGCCTTGAGGTCAATAAGCACGGCGGCATCATCGTTAACGAAGACGGCCTGACCTCCCGCGATGCTGTATATGCAGGCGGCGACGCGGTTACCGGTGCGGCAACCGTTATCTCGGCAATGGGCGCAGGCAAGCTTGCGGCCAAGTCGATCGATGAGTTCCTTAGCAAGTAAATATTCACGATTATTCAAGAAGTCCGGCTTACCCCGGACTTCTTTGCTTTTGCTTTACATTTCCGTCAGAAAAAAGTAAAATATTCTATATGTATTTACAGTGTCTGATGCAGACACGGATGGGAGAGAATATGAATCTTACCGCATTGATAGCATTGCTTATAGTAGTCGGACTGGCGGTTCTCGGCTATGTCAGGGGACTTATCAAGTCCGTATGGCATTTTGCCGGCGCCATCATTGTTATCGCGCTTACGCTGATGTTTGCGCCTACGGTCGCGAACGCATTGAACAATAACGAAAAGCTTCGTGAGAAGGTACATGAGAAGGTCAGCCAGACGCTGAACATCAATGTACCCAACGCGGATGTCGATGATCTGAACGGAAAGGTAGAGGATCTGAAGCTTCCTTCGGGCCTTGAGGAAATGTTCAAGAAGTACATCAGCGAGACCGGGGACAGCGTGAACAGGAAGAGCGCCGACATGGTAGATGCCCTCTATGACAAGGTCACCACGACCGTCATTACAGGTATCGCATATATCGTGACGCTGATAGGCGTGCTGATCATCTGTCTGGTTGCGGTGTGGCTGCTCAACAAGTTCTTCACGCTTCCGGGACTCAATGCTGTCAACAAGATCGGCGGACTGCTCATCGGATGCGCAGAAGGTATAATAATCGTTTGGGCGTTCTGCGGCCTGGTATCGGTTTTTGCAGCGACCGAATGGGGCGCTGCGGTCATCGGTCATATTCAGGAGAATCCCGTGCTCAGATACTTCTACGAGCACAACCTGATCTCTACCGTGATCTCCGCAAAGCTGATGCTGAGTAAATGATTATATGATAACAGTGCCCGGCCCGGCAGTTTTAGCCGGACGTGTACAATAAGGAGCCTCTGATATGATCAGATCCGATATTTTGAATGACTCGCCCCTCCGCAAAAAAACGGAGGAACGGGGCTGCTTTATGGTCTACGAATACGAGCACGACGTCTCGGTAAACGAGTACAGCGCGATGATGGCGTATTTCGCATCGCAGATGAATGTGAGAAAGCGTCAGCTGGTCGCGAGGCTCGATAAATCCGCCGTTATCCTTCAGGCCGGCGCCATGCAGATGATGATGGGCGCCGTGGAGTCCACGACGGATTTAAAGGGCGCCGGCGATTTCTTCAAAAAGGTCGTGGGAAGCACGGTAACGGGAGAGACCGCGATCAAGCCCCGCTTTTCCGGCACAGGTGCCGTGGTTCTCGAACCGACCTACAGATACGTGATCCTCGAGGATCTCGCTGAATGGGACGGGAAGCTCATTGTCGAAGACGGTATGTTCCTTGCCTGCGAGGACTCGATAGAACTGTCCGTAGCGGCCAGAAACACCGTTTCCTCGGCTTTGCTCGGAGGAGAAGGCCTGTTCAACACCAGACTCACAGGAAAGGGCATCGTGGCGCTTGAGAGCCGTGTACCGCGCGAGGAGCTGATCACCGTGGACCTTAAGGACGATGTTCTTAAAATAGACGGCAGTATGGCCGTGGCGTGGTCGGACGGACTTAAGTTCACGGTCGAGAGGACTACGAAGACCCTGATCGGTTCCGCGGTATCCAAGGAAGGCCTGGTAAATGTCTACAGAGGCACGGGACGAGTTCTTATCGCACCCGTTGACAATATGATGTGGGATCCTTCGTGGCTTCTGCCCACGAAGGCACCGACAAAAGGGAAAGGATAAATAAAGGAGATTCTTATGAAGGCAATCTGGGAACTGTGTTTCGGAGATGTTTCGAGCATCATTTTCAATGTGATCATCATCGCCGCAGGCGTCATAATAATCCTGCAGCTCGCTGCACGGAAAAAGGAGCTTGAGGCCGGGCTTGTTCAGATACGCAAGACCTTTGAGGTCAAGCATAAAAAGTACACGACCGATTCGGACGGACTTCCGACGATCTCCTCCGATTCGGGCTATATCAACGAAGAGGACGTGCTCGCACAGAAGCGTAAGTTCGAGGAGCAGTGCGCCGGCGTAGACACGCTTGTGCAGCTGATCCCGGTATTCCCTTCGCTCGGTATTTTAGGAACCGTTGTGGGACTTATGATGCAGATCAGCGCGGAGGGCATTGACGGCATGACCGGAGCGATAGCCACGGCGCTTTCTTCCACGCTTTTCGCCCTCATCATGACCATTATCCTTAAAGCATACACGGCGCTCAAGGTTTCGAGAACGATAAACGAGACCGAGATCGAATTCGCAGACAACGACAGATATCACCAGGAGTTTATTGAACTTAGAAAGCAGCATACAAAGGCGTGAACATATGAGAAAAAGAAATTCCAAAACAGATTTTGTCATAGACCTGACGTCTCTGCTCGATGTAATCTTCATCGTGCTGCTTATCGTCATGTGCGGACAGAAGCTTCTTTCGGATGACACCAAAGAGGCGGCCGCCAAGGCCGAAGAGATGATCGAAGCGGCAGACGCGAGCCTGAGGGAGTCCGATGCGCTGCAGGAGTATTACAGACAGCATACGGAAGCGTTCGAGAATACGGAGCAGTATGTGAGATTTGTGGACGTAGTGGCTTATTTCGATTCTTCGACGAGGATCTCGGACAGGACCGTCATAGTCACCGCGGGAATAGACGAAGGCAGCGAACTGGTTAAGATACCCGTGACCGCGGCCAACGAGGCAGAAGGCTATGCAAGCCTGCAGAAGTATCTGACAGGCATCATCGAGGAGGCGTCGGACGGCGTATCCGTTCCGGTCATCCTGTCGCTGAACCGCGGGGACGAGAGCATCCTTTACAGGGATGAGACCGCCATTTCCAATATTTTCGAGTATCTTGCCTCGCAGTATGACAACGTATTTACAAGGTGAACTCATTTATGGACAAACCGCTTATCACACTTATAATCCTGATCGTAATACTGACGCTGCTGATCTATGTCAGCGTCAGGAATCCGGCGAAGAATCCGCTCACGAGGATGATCAGGATCATTTTGTTCCTCGGGCTGGTCATCGCGATAGTGATAATCGCTGTGAAGGAATACGGGCCGAACGGTAAAAATCCCATTTTCTCCGAGGCCGGAAGAGGCGAGCATGAAGGGCAGGATGACAAACAGACCTCGCCCGGGACCAGCGCCGATCATGGCGGCGTGGTCTATGTCGAAGTTACCGTCAGGGGCTTTGAGGTCACCGTCGGAGAAACCGTATATGACTGCAGCGATGGGGATTATGAAAGCGCTGACGCGGTGCTGAAGGAATACGCCTCGACAGGAAGGGCCTTCAGGCTGATCGACGATTACGCAGTTTCATCGGTTTATCATCATGTACGCGAGGTGCTCTCATCAAACGGCGCTTCGGTCGAGGAAGTTGTCTTCGGACAATGAGAGTTTGATGAATCTTTAAAGAAAGGCAGGGGATACGCATGAAAAAGAAATACGGTATAGTGCTGGCGTGTATTCTCTGCGTTTTGCTGCTCGCGGGCTTCTTAGGTGCCGATGCGAAGATCATTACTTGGAACGGCGAGCCGTTGATCGACCTGGACGAGCTCATCCACAGCACCGAGACAGGTCAGGAGGGCAGTACCGACGACGGCGCTTATGTTACGCCGGCTCCTAAGCCCGGTATCGGTGATGACGATCCGAACAACCCCAACCCGCCCAAGACCGACACTGTTGAGACTGACGGAAAATATGTGATCGAGATCTACAACAATGAGATACGCTGCAGCGGTCTGTCGTTTATTTATGATAAAGACACGAATTCATTGAAGGAGAGAGCGATACAGGCTCTGGACGGCGCTTTTAAGGACGTTGAGGGCAAAGAGATAGTGATCGTGGGAGATTACGCCGAAGCCCATACTATGAGATTCATGGTCGCATACCTTAACGAAAGGTTCGCGGAACCTCCCGTAATTAAGTATGAGCCTGAATTCGACAAGAACTGGGGGGTGAGCAGATGACACGGTTTTTAAAGAAGCCGGCGGCATTCATGCTGATCTTCATCATGCTGCTCGGCCTTATGACGACGAACGCCTCGGGATACAGCGGGATAGCTCTCGATGTCGAAGATACGAGGGTTTACAGGTGTACGACCGCATATAAACTCCTGTCGGCATTTTTCCTGAACGCGAACAACGCCCAGAATACATACGACGGAAACTACATGGTGGTTTACGCGAAACTCACGGGCAAAGAAAACAACAATAAGGTCTTCTATATCAGAGACAATGACAACACTTACAGCAGGAGCATAAAATGCTCTTCATCGAACGCGCTTTACGCGCTTTCGGGCATTGAGATCGGCTCGACCGTAAGAGTTTACGGCAAAATCGACATATCTACCTTCTGGTCGAACGATATTGAGATCAAAGCCGACAAGATCGAGGCCACGGGCATGACGACTGCGTCTGAGATGTAATATATGACGATAAACGGAGTCGGCATCGACAAAATATCGATGATAAGCAGGAATATCGAAGGCGAGTTCGCTTACAGGATACCTGCCGGCTGGACGAAGGTTGAGCGCGAGCTCCCGAACGTTCCCGGTTATCAGTATAAGCTGAACGAGCTGACCGGAGACGGGATTGCCGAGAGTCTGTTCGTGTTCTATGTCGACGAAAGCTACCTCGAAAAGCCGACCGACATCTCGAACATGAAGAAGGTCAGAAAGGCCATCGTAGAGGATATTCTCTGCAATAAGCACCTTTCGATGTACAGTTCTTATATCCCGTTCTTTGACAGGGATATCGAGATCACAAAGAAGTCGACTGATTACGCTGATTTTACATATTATACCGGCAGCTATACCGAGAGAAACGTGAACAGATACAACCACAGAGTTGAATTCGCGTTCATCGAGAACGACAAAAAAGACGGCGTCTGTGCGATCCTTTACGTCTACAACAACGCTGTACACAAGGACGAGATACATCTGATGATGAGGATGCTCGCTGATTGAAAAACCCCTTGACATCAATATTTATATTTAATAAAATTATACTGTTGTAGTGCGAACTACAATTACAATTTAATATTTATTTTCAGGAGGTGCTCCTAAATGGCAGCTTATATTGCAATAGGCGCACTTATTGGACTTCTTGTGGGCGGAGTTATTGCTTGGATCCTTTCCGCGAAGGTTGCGGTAAAGAAGAAGATCCAGGCGGATGAGACTACCATCGGTACTGCCGAGAGCAGGGCGAAGGAGATCATTGACGAGGCCAACAAGGCAGCTGAAGCCAGTAAGCGTGAAGCTCTGGTTGAGGTTAAGGAAGAATCGATCCGTGCCAGGAAAGAACTTGATCGTGAGACCAAGGAACGCAAGGCAGAGGTTCAGCATTACGAACAGCGTGTGCTGAAGAAGGAAGAGACACTTGACCGCAAGATAGAGCAGAATGAAAAGAAAGAAGCCAGGATCGCAGCCAAGGAGCTTGAACTTGATCGTATCAGAGAGGAAATCGAAGCCACTCATGAGAAGCAGGTTCAGGAACTTGAGAAGATCTCGGGACTGACCTCCGAACAAGCTAAGGAATATCTTATTAAAACTGTTGAAGACGATGTAAAGCATGAAACCGCCGTATTGATCAAGGATCTGGAGCAGAAAGCGAAGGAAGAGGCCGACAAAAAGGCCAGGGAGCTTATCATTAACGCCATCCAGAAGACGGCAGCCGATCATGTGGCAGAAGCTACTATCACTGTAGTACAGCTGCCCAGCGATGAGATGAAGGGACGCATCATCGGTCGTGAGGGACGTAATATCCGTACCTTAGAGACCATGACGGGCGTTGACCTGATCATCGATGATACACCCGAGGCTGTTGTTCTTTCAGCGTTTGATCCCGTCCGTCGTGAGATCGCCAGGATCGCACTCGAGAGACTTATCGTCGATGGCCGCATTCATCCGGCCAGGATCGAGGAAATGGTCGAGAAGGCACAGAAGGAAGTTGAACAGACCATCCGTGAGGCCGGTGAATCCGCCCTTATCGAGACAGGCGTTCACAATCTCCATCCTGAGCTCGTAAGACTTCTCGGTAAGATGAAGTTCAGAACCAGTTACGGTCAGAACGCGTTAAAGCATTCGATCGAGGTTTCGCTTCTTTCCGGACATCTTGCGGGTGAGCTCGGACTCGATGTAAGACTTGCGAAGCGTGCGGGACTTCTGCATGATATCGGTAAGTCTATCGACCAGGAGATGGAAGGCACGCATGTACAGATCGGTGTTGACCTTTGCCGTAAGTACAAGGAGTCGAATATCGTTATCAACGCCGTTGAGGCACATCACGGCGATGTCGAGTTCCAGTCGCTTATCGCATGCGTTGTCCAGGCCGCAGATACTATCTCTGCAGCACGTCCCGGTGCACGCCGCGAGACGCTTGAGACTTATACCAGCAGATTAAAGCAGTTAGAAGATATTACAAATGGCTTCAAAGGGGTCGAAAAGGCCTACGCTATCCAGGCGGGTAGAGAGGTACGCGTTATGGTCGTTCCCGAACAGGTCAACGATGACGAGATGGTACTTATGGCTCGTGATATCTCGAAGAAGATCGAGGAAGAGCTTGAGTATCCCGGCCAGATCAAGGTTAATGTCATCCGCGAGAGCAGGGTAACAGACTACGCAAAATAATTAAATTGAAAACAGAACAAGCCGGTGTCAACAACACCGGCTTGTTTTAGAAGGAGGTATGATAATATGGGCGAAGAGAAGATCAAAGTAGCGTTTTTTGATGCAAAGGAGTACGATATCGCGTCATTCAAAGCGGCGGACCCGAAGGAAAAGTATGAGGTTACTTTCTACGAGACCAGACTTTCCAAGGATACCGTGAAGCTCGCCGAAGGCGCGGATGTGGTATGCGTTTTCGTTAACGACGATGTGAACAAAAAGGTCATCGACAAGCTCGTGAAAATGGGTGTAAAGTTAATTGCTTTACGCTGCGCGGGATATAATAACGTCGACGTGGAATACGCCTACGGGAAGATCCATATCGTGCGTGTTCCGGCCTATTCGCCGTACGCCGTTGCGGAGCATGCGATGGCGCTGCTGCTTACCTCCATCAGGCGTATTCACAAGGCTTATATCAGGACAAAGGACTTTAACTTCAGCCTGAACGGGCTTACGGGTTTCGACCTGCACGGCAAGACCGTCGGCATCGTCGGAACCGGTAAGATCGGACGCATTTTTATGGACATCTGCCGCGGATTCGGCATGAATATCATTGCGTACGACAAATTCCCGATGAAGGACAGCGGGATCGATTATGTAGACCTCGATGAACTGTGGGAGAAGAGCGATATCATTTCATTCCACTGTCCGCTGACCGACGAGAACAGA
>JAEEGH010019954.1_pt1 | contig 13995 bp, 13 predicted proteins | sample 9134181 | NCBI WGS metagenome assembly JAEEGH01 (sample SAMN16246544, study PRJNA631951) | gut metagenome | biome: gut microbiome; feature: rumen; material: DP-attached | host: Bos | place: Iran: Karaj | collected 2018-10
AAATAAATTAAAATGTTGCTTTGCAAAACAATTTTATTTTACCTTCTGCCGCCGTCTTCCGGCCGGCGGGCCAGGCTGATAAACTTCGTGCATTCATTCTTAAAGAACAGGTTGACCCGTCCCACCGGACCGTTGCGGTGCTTGGCCACGATCAGTTCCGTAATATGGGTAGGGGCTTCCTCTGCGCCTTTATAATAATCATCCCGGTACAGGAACATAACGATGTCCGCGTCCTGCTCCAGGGAGCCGGACTCCCGCAGGTCCGACAGCATGGGCTTCTTCACCTGCCGGGCTTCCACGCTGCGGCTTAACTGGGAAAGGGCCAGCACCGGCACGTTCAGTTCACGGGCCAGGGCCTTCAGTCCCCGGGAAATCTCCGATACTTCCTGCTGCCGGTTGTCAGTGCTGTTGCGGCCCGACGTTCCCTGCATCAGCTGGAGGTAATCGATGACGACCAGGTCCAGGCCGCCTTCCGCCTGGAGGCGTCTTGCTTTCGAACGCATCTCCATGATGGTGATCCCCGGCGTATCGTCAATAAAAATCTGCGCGTTGGACAAAAGGTCTGCCGCTACCCACAGCTTGTTCCACAAATCCGCGTTATCGGTATCCTTATCCCTGATATCTGCTCCCGCGCGCAAACGCTGGGCGTCAACATCCGCCTCGGAACAGAGCATGCGCTGCACCAGCTGTTCCCGGCTCATTTCCAGACTGAAGAAGGCTACCCGTTTTTTCGGCTGTCCTTCCCGGGCGCCCCGGATCGCCACATTCTGGGCAATGTTCAGGGCCAGGGCCGTCTTTCCCATGGAAGGACGGGCTGCCAGGATGATAAAATCGGAAGGATGCAGACCCGCCGTTAATTTGTCAAGATCTACAAACCCTGTAGCTACCCCGGTAATCGACTGCCTGCTTTCCAGCACAGCCTGGATATGGTTGATCGTATCCGACAGCACTTCGGAAATTTCCGCGAAATCTTTCGACCCTTTCCGGTTGGAAATCCGGAGGACCATCTTTTCCGCCTGGTCAATGATGACAGGCACGTCATCCGCGCCTTCATAACCCAGGGAGGCAATGGCCGTACCGCCTTCCACCAGCTGCCGCAGGATGGATTTGTCTTCCACAATCTGGGCATGGAACTTGGCGTTGGCAGCCGTAGGCACTACATTGGCCAGCAACGTGATATAGGCAACACCGCCCACATCATCCAGCCTGTTCATTTTCTTCAGTTCATTGATCAGCGTGATCATATCGATCGGTTCATTCTTGGAATGAAGCGTCAGAATCGCGCTGTAGATGACCTGATGTGCCTGCCGGTAAAAATCTTCCGGCATCAGTTTCTCTGTAACCAGGCTCACCGCGTTTTTGTCGATGAGCATGGCTCCGATTACGGATTGTTCCGCTTCTATATTCTGCGGGGGCACTCTGTCCTGCATAATAAACACCTGTTATAGAAACACCGGTACCGCGCCCCGGATTGAAAACCTCAGGCTTCCTTGTAAGGCACGGATCAGCCATTATCAGTCTGCGTCAGCTTCCACGATCACATTAAATTTCGCGGCAATTTCCGGATGGAGTTTGGCCACGGCCGTATAGGTACCCGGCTGTTTTACTGTCTCAGGCAGTTCGATCTTGCGGCGGTCAACCTCCAGACCTGTCTGCTTCATCAGGGCTTCCGCCACATCTTTGGACGTAATAGCGCCGAACAGCTTGCCATTGGCGCCGACTTTTAATTTCATTTTCACGGTAACCTTTTCCACCTGGGAAGCCAGCATCACCGCTTCGTCTTTCCGCTGGGCAGCCCTGTGCTCCGCCACCTTTTTATCCTGCATGGCCTGGTTCATGTTGACCGTGGTAGCCTCTTTTGCTAATTTACGGGGGATCAGATAGTTGCGGCCGTAGCCTTCCGCCGTTTCCACAACATCCCCTTTTTTCCCTAATTTTTTAACATCACTCAATAAGATTACTTTCATTCTTTTCTTTCTCCTTCTCTTTCTCTTCTGCTTCGTCAAACTGTTTCTTCGTTAATTCGATAATCTGCCGTTTGATTTCATCCGCATCGGCATTCTGGATTTGCACGCCGGCCACCGTCTGATGACCGCCGCCGCCTAATTCTTCCATGATGATCTGGACGTTGATGCTGCCGTCGCTGCGGGCGCTTACATTTACACAGCCGTCCGTACATGCGGAAATCACTACGCCCACGGCGATTTCCGTAACATTTATCATGGCATCCGCCGCCTGGGCAGCGATGATTGAAGTCTCACTGGTGTTCTCCACATTGCGGTTGACAGCTATCGCCATATGGGGCAGCGGTGTTTCCGCATCGGCAATCAGGCGGTACCGTTTCCGGAACGCGTCCAGGTCGTCCTTGAACAGCTGCCGCACCAGGACCGGGTCAGCCCCGGAAGTACGGAGCAGGGCTGCCGCTTCAAAGGTACGGGCGCCGGTCTGCACGTTGAAATTCTTGGTATCCACCACCAGCCCGCTGTACAGCGCCGTGGCTTCCCCTTTGGTAAATTCCAGCTTGTCGTCAAAGTACCCTGTCAGTTCCGTCACCAGCTCGCTGGTTGAGGACGAAGAAGGTTCCATATATTTCAAAATCGTATTTTTGATGATATCTTCCGCTCTCCGGTGGTGGTCGATGATGATCCGTTTCTGGGGAATCGCTTCCAGCACTTTCTGGCTGGCGCTTAACACGGCCCGGTGATGGTCCACTAACATCAGCAGGCTCCTCGGTGTGATTTCTTTCAGGATATCTTCTTCGTGTACAAACATGCCTTCATACTGTTTGTCTTCTTCGGAAATATTCAGTTCACCGTTAAATACCAGTTTTTTCAGTTTCTGAAGGGACGTGCTCCGGTCGCTGACCACAATAAACGTGGGTTTGTTCCGGGACAGGGCCAGCTTGGCCACACCGACGGCGCTGCCGATGGAATCATAATCTTCATTGGCATGGCCCATGACAAAGACCTTGTCCGCCTCTTCCATCTGCTCCCGGATGTTGTGGGCCACGATCCGGGCCCGCACCCGTGTGCTTTTGGCGCTGACAGCGTTGGTTCCGCCAAAATACTGCATCTGCTTGTCGCATTCCACCACGACCTGGTCGCCGCCGCGGCCCAGGGCAAGGTCCAGCGCCTTGGCTGCGTGCATGCTTACGTCCTGCAGCGTGTCCCCGTCTTTGGAGATGCCGATGCTGATGGTAGGCGCCAGCTTATTCTCCAGCCGCACTTCCCGAACCTTGTCCAGAATGGAAAATTTATCATCGATTGCTTTCTGCAGGTTTTTATAGTTTATGCCCACCACTAAGTTTTCATTATTGGCGCGCACCACAAACCCGCGCAAAGACTCTACCCATTTATTAAGGATCTGGCCGATTTCCCCGTTCAGGTTGGCCCGGGCGCTTTCCCCGAGGCCTTTCATTACATCCTCATAATTGTCGAAACGGACAAAAGCCAGGCACAGGCGTTCTTCCGCAAACCGCTGCTTCAGCTGTTCCCATTCGGTTACATCCGTCAGATAAACCATCAGCGTATTGGCCGTGGCGGCTTCCTTGCCGTCCGTAGTTTTAGCCGGGTTCTGCACGCTGAAATAACGCATGTTGTAATACCGGCCCCGCATCTTGATGAGCTTGCTGTCGTCTTTTACGCACATGGTTTCAAACGCGTTCTCCGGCAGGGGGAGCACCTCTTCCGGTTTTTTCTTCTCCAGCGTTTTCAGGCCGGTCCATTCCTGGAATTTTTCATTTTTCCACTGCAGTCTCCCATCGCTGGAAAACACCGCGATGCCTACATCCAGATTCTTTGTGGAATAATGTACGGAACGCTCAATATTGCGGATCACGTCGTCCAGATAGTCGGACAGCATCTGTTTCTTCTTGGTATATGCCCGGCGGGCAAACCATACCACTATAATGAATATCAGTACACCCGCCGGAATGAACAGCGGCTGCAGAAAACAGATTCCGGCTATCAGCAGGGCAATGATCAGCACATAAACACAGATTTCTTTCCAGTTGGAGAACTGGCTCCTGCTTCCAAACATTCCAATCACCTCATAATGCTTCGTAAGTTATACGACAATCCAGTTGCGGAACCTTTATTTCTTTTTTTGTTCCCGTTCCGCCGCATATTTCTTCGTCCGGAGCTTGCGGGCGTCAAACAGGATGTCGTACGCGCCCACATAGGTCACAAGCAGTCCCACTAGGGAAATAAACATGGAAACGGGGATAAGCACCCGCATCCACCAGAGGGGTTTGTTATGGGTTTTGAGATACCAGTAGATAAACACCAGTCCCTGCACCATCAGCAGCATGCTGCATATGGCCCACACGTTGGCGCAGATGGTGTAACCGATATGGGTCCGGTCGTTGACAAAAAACTGGATGCCAAAGAGGGCCGCCACGTAGACCAGCGCCACCACCGGCGGGAAGGACCACTCGTCCACCGGGGGAAATTCCGGGAAGGTCTCCCCAGTCCTTGCCAGGATCCTGCGGGCCACCCAGTAGTTGATCATCACCAGAATCGGCGCCATCAGCAGCATGGCTCCCGGCAGGATGATCTTGATCATGGAGACCATTTCCGTCATCTGGGCGGTAAAGGCCGCGGACTGTTCCGGCGTCATGTTCCCCGTGTTAAAAGACGCCGCAATCTGCGGGATGGCATCGTCCAGCGACTGGAACATCATGTCCACGGGATGGATGCCCATTACATACAGGGCCAGCAGCATGTTGATGCCGATACTGGCCAGCGCCCCGATGGACGCATACAGCAACAGCTTCTGCGCCGGCAGGTGGCGGTGCATGCACTCGCCCAGCACGATGCCCATGACACCGTACACGCCGATGTAAAACAACGCATGGATCGGATTCACGGTCATGGCCACCAGCACCGTGGATACCACGGCGGCCATGATGCTCCAGCGCATTCCGTTCCGCATGCCGCAGACCACCAGGGGCAGGGGCATGATCAGGTTTAAAATGATTCCCATAAAGGGAACATAAGCAAACAATAAATTAAAAACGATTGCAATGGCCGCGCAGATCGCGCCTTCCACCATCGCCGATGTTCTTCTGCGATACGTTAACGCCACACATTCCTCCTGCCGGAAAAACAAGCATGCCTTTTCCCGGCTTGTCAGTAAACAGAATCAATGTCAGGGAACCGTTATCCGGTTCCTGCTTTCACAAATAAAAATACAAACACTTATGCAGTGTACCATTATATTTTACACCAAATATAAGATTTTGGCAAAACTGTCCGGCTGCCGGCAGCCCAAAAAGAAAATGCTGAAGCCGGACCTTCGACAGAACGGCTTCAGCAGCATATCTTCTTATTAAGTTAAACTTACATGGCAGTGTCTGCTCATGCGCGCTCCGGTTCTGTCATCGTTTCTTTCTGCACAGATGCCGCTCACAGCTTTACGCTGGCTTTCACTTTCAGCCCTTCTTCCATCACGCTGAGGTTTGTCAGGTGCAGCACATCCAGCACGGATTTTTTCAGGAAGCGGGTCTTGCCGATTTTGCTTTCCTGCAGGGTTTTGGTGAAGTCCAGGCCGATCACGCCGTTTTCATAGGTTACTTCCACGTCTTTGTTCTCAATGGTCACCTTATCAAAAATCAGATCGATGATCGCGACGATCAGCTTGTCACCGACCGTATTCACCACCAGGGAAGCAAAGTCGTTATTGAAAATGTCGAAGCCCTCCACTTTAATATGAGCATCGGCCTCGTTCTGGTCCACGTAAAAGTCCAGGACGGAAAGTTTCAGCTCCAGCGTGCCGTAGGTATTGTGCTGCAGGTTCATCCGCAGGTAGTCCGGCGCCAGATAGCCGATGTCCAGCAGGGCAAAATCGCTGCCGGCCAGGGCTTTCGTCATATATGCCTTGATCTCGGTATACGGAATGACCAGTTCGCCCCGGGACAGCTGCTGCCAGTTCTGGGCGGATATCCAGCGGTCGCTCTTGGTCTTCAGCGGGTTCACGATGCGGTCATTAAAGTCTTTGATCTTCTGGGAAATGGTGGATTCGGCCTTGTCCGCGGTGGTCTTGACGCCGGCAAACACGTCTTCCCCTTTGACATTTTTCATTTTTTCTTTCAGGGCGTTCAGGTCAAACTTTTTGCTTTCGTCACCCAGCGGTTCGTCCTTGCAGTCCATGTTGCTGAAAGTGTCCGCGTTTTCCGCGCCTTCTTTGCGGGCCTTTTCAAACACTTCCCGGAAGCTGGCCACATCTTCCGGCCGGCCGGCTTTCAGCCAGGCGTTGGCCGCCTTGCCCACGCCGTAGGTAATGGACACCGCCAGCGGGATCTGGATGGCCGGGATCGGCAGCAGGGTAAACACCGACTGTCCGATAAAGGTCGCGCCCAAAGAACCCAGAAGGCCCAACGCCGTTCCTTCGGAGACCTTGATTCCCCGCAGGTCGGCCAGGCGGGTGATCATGTACACCTCGTTGGCGATCAGCGCCATGGTCCCGAAAACAGGAGCCACCACCAGCACGCTGGCGCGGGCCGCGCCCCAGCGGCACAGCTTTTCCGCTTCCCATTCGGTATCAATATCTTCCAGTGGTTCGATTTCCTTTTTTTCTTCCGCATCGCCGGCAACGGTTTCCTCTTTTGCGGCTTCCTCCGCGGCACCGGCTTCTTCAGCCTTGCCGGCTTCGCCTGCAGTCGCAGTTTTTTCCGTATTTTCTGCCGCAGCAGAAGCTTCAGCAGCTTCTTCCGTTACCTTTTCCGCTGCCTCATCCTGTGCCGTCTGTTTTACTTCATCTTCAGCCATAACGTAACCTCTCCAAATCCATACAGATTATATTGATTATAAACATCACAATTGTTTGAAAGAAAAATATTGTCCTTCATTTCCTGTATTTTATATTATATCCTTTATGCTATAATAAAAATTGAAATCTTTATGAACAATTAGAGGAAGCTGTCATGCTGAAAAAAGAAGCTGTTTTTTCCCGAAAAACCGTGGGGCGTTTCGCCCCTTCCCCCAGCGGGCGCATGCACCTGGGAAATGTTTACACCGCGCTGGCCGCCTGGCTCTGCGCCAAAAGCGCCGGCGGGGATTTCCTGCTGCGTATTGAAGACCTGGACCCGGTCCGCTGTCCCCGCGCCAACGCGGACCAGATTCTGTCTGACCTGGAGTGGCTGGGCATCACCTGGGACAATCCGGACGTCCCGTATCAGAGCGAACGCACCGTCATATATGAAAAATACTATGAACAGCTGACCGGTAAAAACCTCGTCTATCCCTGCTTCTGCAGCCGCGCGCAGCTGCATGTGGCGGACGCGCCCCACGCATCGGACGGGCGCGTGGTCTATGCCGGCACCTGCCGCCGGCTGACAGACGCGGAGGTCCGTGAAAAAGCAAAACAGCGCAGGCCTGCCGCCCGGCTGATCCTGCCGGATACAGATATTACGTTCTGCGACGGCTGTTACGGTATACAGTCTTTTAACCTGGCCCGTGACTGGGGCGACATCATCATCCGCCGCAGCGACGGCGTGTTTGCCTACCAGCTGGCTGTGACCATTGACGACGGACTGATGGGCGTCAGCCAGGTTGTACGGGGCTGCGACCTGCTGAGTTCTTCCGCGCCGCAGATCTACCTTTTCCAAACGCTGGGTTTCGATGTACCGGAATATCTGCACCTGCCTATGCTGATCACCCGGGAAGGAGCCCGTCTTGCCAAACGGGACAAAGCGGCGGACATGGGCTTTCTCCGTCAGGAACTTGGCAGACCGGAACCGTTGCTCGGTTATATCGCCTGGCTGCTGGGGCAGATCAGCAAACCGGAACCGCTGAAAGCAACCGATATCCTGCCCCTGTTTGACCGGAAAAAAATTCCCGGACATGACCTTGTCATTCCGGGAAATTATTGGGAAGAGTTGAAATTGAAGAGCTGAAAATTAAGTGAAATTATGGTTAGGGAGAAAAACCAGAAAATGTACTTAGGAAGCGCCGCTTGAAAAAGTTTGCGCTTCCTTACTTCTATTTTACCTTGCCGCCAGTTGCGCTTTGCCCACATTCCGTTCGTTCTGTTCGGCAACCACATCTGCTACGGTTTTGCGAACCGGGATCACCAGTCGTTGTCCCACCGCCAGGTCGCTGCCTGACAGTTTGTTCTCTTTCTGGATCCGCAGGATCACTTCACGGATATCTTCATCCCTGCCGCTCCAGTCAGCCGCAATATCCCACAATGTGTCTCCCGTATGTACGGTAATAACCTGTTTCTCATAGATTTCCGGGGAAGCAGAAACTGTCATGTATGTAAAACCGCCGCTCATTAACGCGCCTAATAAAAAAGCAATTAAAAATCTTTTCATTTTGTTCACCTCTTTTGAAACGTTTGTTTGTTATAATTATAATACAACCAAACAGTTCGTTTGTCAAGAGTTTTATTTCGAACAGTTCGCTGAAATTAAATGAAAATTATTTATCTGTTCGCAATAAAGACAGCCAACGGAATCTTTACATAATCTGCTGCATTATGTATAATGCTTTTAACCATTTTTGACAGAAACATTGGAAAATCAGCAGAAAGGGTCGGGAAACATCCGTTTTCCGCAGAGTGAAAGGAAGCGCCGGTTTTTGAAGTCCCGTTTCCTTAACTGGTAAGTCTGGAACAGGAGGTAACAACATGTTCAATTATCGTTTACCCGCAAAAAACTTTATCGCCGCTTTTGATATTGACGCCCAGAAAACCTTCACCCCGGTCTGCCCCGACGAACTGCCGGTGGCGGAAGGAGACAAGATCGTACCGGAATTGAACGCACAGGCAAAGCTTGCGTGCCTGCGGATCGCTTCCCGTGACGCCCATTCCCCTTACGCGAAATGGATTGCCACAGAGGAACATCCGTGCCTGACCCCGCTGGCCGGCTATCCGGACCTGGACCTGTACTGGACAAAACATGCCATCGTCGGCACGCCCGGCTTTGAATTTATCGACGGGCTGGATCCCGAAGCCTATGCCTTCCAGAGCCTGAAAGGCATCGAACCGGACAAACATCCCTACGGTGCCTGCTATCACGACCTTGGCAACAAATACAGCACCGGGGCCATTGAATTCTTACGTCAGCATGGCATCACCACCGTGATCTGCGGCGGCCTGGCCACGGACTACTGTGTGCTGAATACTGTTCTGCAGTTGAAGGACGCCGGCTTTACCGTCATTTTAAATGAAGCAGCCTGCCGCGGTATCGCGCCCGATACAACGCAGGCCGCCCTGGAAAAAATGAAAGCCGCCGGTGTCATTCTGGTTAAGAATGCGGCAGCTTTGAAAAAGATGAGATAATCCAACCCGATTACAATAATCAAATATCATACCCATACTGATTATTCAGCATGGTAATACCGCTCCCTGTTTTAAAAACACGGGAGCGCATTTTTTTAATGGCTTCTTCCGGCATGTTCTTTTCGAACGAATTCACAAGGAAATCCGCTTCCAGCAGAATCTGCCAGTCCGGTCCGTCCACCCCCTCATACGTGTGGTGGTGGGCGATCAGGAAACAGACCCTGTCAATCAGTTCCGGCGGATACCCTCCCGCTTCCTGCAGCAGTGCCCGGGCATAAGCCGGGCCTTCCTGTTCCTGCAGCCTGCCGTTACTGGTTCCGTACTTCTTTTCTGCCGGAATGATGCCTATATCATGGAGGATGGCGGCAATTTCCAGAATTTCCTGCTGTTCCGGGGGCAACCCTTCCATTTTGCCGATGAGGGCGGCAAACATGTAGACCTTTAAGAAATGCTGGATGCGGCGGGCATCCCCTTTGTCAAACAAAACCATCCTGCGCACGACTTCAGCATGTTCCATACTTTCCGGTCTCCTTATCTGTTATACAGCAGCAATTCATCATATTCCCTTCAGGTTTTCGATTATATACAACGCTTTCGGCAAGTATTCATACTGTTTGCTTTCGGGGAAAACGACAGCGACGCGGTATGTCTTTCCGGCCCGTTTTGCGGCGCTGTCCACAATCAGGCACTGCTGTCCGTCCACATAACGGCGGATATATTTTATGCTGACATCATCGCCCTGGGCAGTTTTCCGGGTCTCCGTAAACACCGGCACCGCTTTGCCGTAACCCGGGAATGTGTCCTGGTTTTTATAATAATAGGTGTCCGCCGGGTCGTCCACGCTAACTGCCATAAATTCATGCTGCCCGGCATCGCGGATCAGCATGGGTCCGGTTGCCGGTACCTGCAGCAGGGGATTCTGAGGCAGCGAACCGGGCAAGGCTGTCACATAATGTCCTTTATGATTGCTGTACCAATAAAAATCCCCTTTTGCCAGCGGGCGGAACGGGGACGGGACAGGTACGGGAACCTGCACCGTAATGGTTTTATATTTTGTTCTTGCTGCCGCAGGGCCCGGATGTAACGGGGCAGATGCCGGAACATTCTCTCCGGTTTTTTCCCCCGCCTGTTTCAGCAGTTGCTGCTGCGCTTCGGCTCCGTAGGACGAAAGTCCCCCGGTCCTGTCTTCCCGGGTCCTCGTGCCAAACGTCCCATCCGGATTTTCCAAAAAGGTTTCTGAAACATCCTGCATCACGTCCGGCGGGAAAAACAACGTCGGAATTTTAACGTCCATCGTGCCGGGCCGGTACCCGGATCCCGCAAACGCGCCGGACAAAAGGCGGAACTCCGGCCGGGGTGCCGCATAGCGCTGTATTATCTGCTGGCGGATTTCCGCTTCCGTGTACCCTGAACCAACGGCCTGCGGAATTACCGGTTCTGCAGTCCTGCCGGGAGTTATTGACCTGTTGTGAACCGTTTCCTTTGCTGTTTCTTTCTGCCGGGGACGGTTTTCCGGGGCACTTTTTACAGAGGTATGGTCTCCTTTCGCTTTGGACCATATCCTGTCTGCTGCGTTTTCCCCGGGAACAGGCTTGCTGATCTCTGTCTTTTCCCTCCGGTCCACCCGTATCCGGATGCCGCTTTCGGCCTTCCCCGGGGAACCGGTTCCCGCTGCAGCAGGCGAAGAAGGCACCGGATGCGTCGGCAGCGCTGCTTCACCATAGAGCGGGCATACTGTCAGGACACAAGTCCAAAGACCTGCTGCCAGAAATCCCCGCATTCTTTTTGAAACGTTCTTTTTTCCCATCATGATTTCCTTACCGTTATTTATACTTATTACCGTATCGTGCCGCCGCCGACCACCACGTCATCCTGATAAAACACCACAGCCTGGCCCGGTGTCAGTGCCCGCTGGGGTTCATCAAACGTCACTTTGATGTTTCCGTCTTCCAATGGTTCAATCACTGCCGGCACATCTTTGGCCCGGTAACGGGGTTTGGCCGTTACGCGCACCGGTCCTTTCAGTTCCGGAATGGAGATCAGATTGCAGCGCTCCGCGATCAATGTGTCGGAGAACAGCGCCTCCTGCGGTCCCAGATATACAATGTTCTTTTCCACATCTTTCCGGATCACATAGAGCGGATACTGATAGGCAATACCCAGGCCCTTCCGCTGTCCGATGGTGTAATGCAGCTGTCCCCTGTGGGTTCCCAGCACCGTGCCGTCCAGATGGATGAACTGTCCCGGTTGCGGCTTGCGCCTGGTAATATTCTGTATCACCCGGGCGTAATCCCCGTCCGGCACAAAACAGATATCCTGGCTGTCCGGCTTCCGGGCGTTGGCCAGTCCTTCCGTTTCCGCTTTTTCCCGGATGGCAGTCTTCTGCAAACGCCCCAATGGGAACAAAATATGGGCCAGCTGGTTTTGCGTCAGGGTGTACAGCATATAACTCTGGTCCTTCTGCCTGTCATCCCCCCGCAGCAGCAGCCAGCGTCCGGTTTCTTCATTAAATTTTACATTAGCGTAGTGGCCCGTGGCAATGTAGTCGCAACCCAGCTCTTCCGCTTTCGGGAACAGCTGCCCCAGCTTCACATTTTTGTTGCAGTCCACGCAGGGGTTCGGCGTCCGCCCGCTTTCATACTCCGCAATGAAGTGGTCTATGACAAATTGACGGAAGTATGGGCAGAAGTCAAACACGTAATGGGGAAAACCCATCTTTTCCGCAACCTGTTTCGCGTCCCGCACATTGACGAAACTGCTGTCGGTTTCCCCCGCCCCGATGTCTTTGTTTTCAAACATCTTCAGGGTGACGCCGACCACATCATAGCCCGCTTCCTGCAGCAGCAGCGCCGCCGTGCTGCTGTCCACGCCGCCGCTCATGGCCATTAAAACTTTTTGCTTCATTTTAAAACTTTATGCTCCAAACGTTGCGCACTCTTCGTTGATCTTTGCTTCATCCACGCGCATGGCTTCAATGGTTTTTGTGATCAGATCTTCCAGTGTCCAGCCCAGCATATCCGCGCCCTGCTGGATGACTTCCCGGTGGCAGCCTGCCGCAAATCTGTGATCTTTGAATTTTTTCTTTACGGATTTCATTTCCATGTCCTGCACGCTTTTGGACGGGCGCACCAGGGCGCAGGCGCCGATGAGTCCCGTCAGTTCGTCGCAGGCAAACAGCACTTTTTCCATCTCGTGTTCCGGTTTGATATCCACCGTAATCCCGTAACCATGGCTGGCCGTAGCGTGGATCAGCCGTTCATCCAGGCCCCGTTCCCGCATGATCTCCTGGGATTTTGTGCAGTGCTGGTCCGGATACTGTTCAAAATCCAGATCGTGGAGCAGACCCACCAGGCCCCAGAAGTCTTCTTCCTCCGCATATCCCAGGGTGCGGGCAAAATGCCGCATGGCCCCTTCCACCGTCAGGGCATGACGCAGATGGAACGGGTCTTTATTAAACTCAGTCAGTAATTTCCAGGCTTCTTCTCTTGTAATCATAACGCATCCTTCTTTCTCAAATCACATAATCGCCGCCGGCTTTTTCATGGTAGCGTTTCACCAGGTCCGCCAGGGTGATATGATCCACCACATTGTTCACCGCAGCCTCGATCTGCTGCCATATCTCCTGGGTCACACAGGTCCGCTCCATTTCACAGGTGCCGCTGCCGGCTTCCAGACAGGAGACCGGGGCCAGGCTGCCCTCCGTGGTCCGGAGGATATCCCCCACCGTATACTCTTCGGGCGCTTTCGTCAGCCGGTACCCGCCCTGGGCGCCCCGGGCGCTGCGCACAAAACCCGCCCGGCTCAGCTGGGTGATGATCTGTTCCAGATATTTGTCGGAAATGTTCTGCCGCTGGGAAACCGCTTTCAGCGGAATAAAACCGCATTCGTAATGCACGGCAAGGTCCAGCATCAGGCGCGTGGCATACCGTCCCTTCGTGGAAATCCGCATACTGCAATCACCTCTTTCGAAACACTGAAGGAAACGCCGGTTACGCAGCGTTTCCTGAAAACCGTTTTTTCTGCGCCGAAAGGAAAAATGAATCCTTTCATGCAGCACCGGTTTATTCTTACTTCATTATATGCCTATATTATTATATGCCTATATTCTACTATGAATTAAGTGGATTCGCAAGCGGTTTTTCAAAAAGAAAAATCCTTTCCTGTCTGCGTTCTTTTGCAGCCAACCGGAAAGGATTTCTTTTTTATTTCTTTTCTTTCTGTGCTTTCTTCTCCGCCTTCTTCGCGTTCTTTGCGTCCTTCGCCCGTTTTTCCTTAACCTGTGCCCACAGGTCGATGACCGTCTTCATCCATTCGATCATGGCCAGCTTGCCGAACTGGTGCCAGTTCTCGCACTCCGTGTTCCTTGCGATGAAAGCATTCCACTTGTCCTGGTTCACCTTTTCGATTTCCAGCGGATTCGTCAGACCGAAATCACTTTTGAACAGCATGTCGTCCATGGAAGTGAATTTGCTGTTCTCTTTCATGAATTTTTCATTGAACAGCTCCTGGAAAGTCATTTGCTGCATCAGATGGCCCAGTTCCGGATCCGCCTTGTAAATATCCATATATTTTTTGAATTCAAACTCTATTTTTTTCGCGTCAACCATTGCAATCTCCATTCCGCTGCCGTCCGGTTTGCAGCATATTCTGATAAAAACAAACAGACACAGCCCCGATGCGGTTTCCTGCTCCAACACGGTAACAGTCTTTGAA
>JAEEGH010019956.1_pt1 | contig 13995 bp, 9 predicted proteins | sample 9134181 | NCBI WGS metagenome assembly JAEEGH01 (sample SAMN16246544, study PRJNA631951) | gut metagenome | biome: gut microbiome; feature: rumen; material: DP-attached | host: Bos | place: Iran: Karaj | collected 2018-10
AATGTAATGCTTAAGGAAGAGTTCCAGACGGCTTATGTTCTTCCTATCTACTTTGGTATGTTTAAGGGAAAAGAGAAGGCAAATGCAGCAGACAATCTGGCAGAGCTTGTAAGAAAGAATGACTACAAGATCGGCACAGGTTTTCCCGGTACGCCATACATTCTTTTTGCGCTTGCTGATAACGGCCATGAGGATGAAGCCTTTAAGATGCTGACCAATACTCAATGCCCTTCCTGGCTCTACGAGGTAAAGATGGGTGCCACCACCATCTGGGAGAGGTGGGACGGTCTTGATGAGAACGGAAACTGCCCCATCGGAGATGACGGCACAGAGACTATGATATCTTACAACCACTATGCCTCCGGCGCCGTGGGAGATTTCCTCTACAGGAGAGTTGCAGGTATAGAGGCTGTGACTGCCGGGTATAAGAGGTTTAAGATTAAACCCGTTATCGGCGGCGGAATCACTTCTGCTTCCGGAAAGGTAAGTACGCCATACGGAGAGATCGACAGTACCTGGAAGATAAGCGGAGATGTCTTTTCCATAGAAATTCACGTCCCGGTTGGCAGCACCTGCCAGCTTTTCCTTCCTGACGGAAGCATCCATCCCCTGGAAAACGGCCACCACACCTTCACCTGCAAAATGAGCCCCAGGGACGGAGTCAGTGGCTCATTTTTGAGCCCTAGGGACGGAGTCAAGGGCTCATTTTAAGGGGAGAGATAATGAGAAAGAATAAGAATTCACGGATTTTGATAATTACTGCAGTACTTCTTTTGTCTATTGCGTCAGTTCTTTTTGCATACAGAAGTGCTGCTCACATGGTGATAAAAAACATGACGGCCATGCATGTTGATATGGATGATAGCACGGACTGGAGCGGGGGAAAGAGCTATATAAAGGTCCCATACGCTCTGGATTCAGAATCTCAGTACCTGGATCTATACGTGCCGAACACTGCCACGAACGAAGATGCACCACATCTGTTTGTGCTGGTTCACGGCGGCGGTTTTATTACCAACGATTCCCAGTCCAGACAGGCACAGCTCATGTACAGATACTTCAGGGACAACGGATATGCCTGCGCGACCATCAACTACAGACTGGCTCAGGAGGAGCCTTTCCCGGGCGCTTTATGCGATGTCAAGGCAGCAGTCAGGTTCCTTAAGGCTCATGCCGATGAGTATGGGTATGATGCAGAGCACATCGCTATATGGGGAGAGTCGGCAGGAGGCTATCTTGCAGTGGCTGCATCGGTTACAAACGACAATGAGTTTATGGATGTAGAATACATCGGGCAGAAAGAGTATGAGGAGAGGGCCGGCGAGAAGTTATCGGCGAAGGTTGATATCTGCGTTGACTACTACGGAGCGGTTGAACTTACCGATAAGAGCGATGACTGGAAGACGCTTGGTGTTCCGAAGTTCGTTGTGAATATAGCCAACTCATGGCTTCACACAGATGTTATGGAAGGGTATTCGGATGTGGAATCTTTCTGGCTTCGAAAAGAGACTGCTCAGATGAGTGAGGAAGAGAAGGCCTATAGTGACATCTACACTTATGTGGCAGAAAATATCTCGAAAGACTTTGGCGTGAAGTTCTGGATCGCCCACGGGGACTGCGATATCACGGTTCCGATTCTTCAGTCCGAGAGATTTTATAATACTGTAAAAGAGCTTTTGGGAGAGGGAAATGTCTTTTACAGGGTCGTAGAAGGCTCCGGCCATGCGGGAGATATCATGTACTCCGACGAAGAACTTTCAGGACTCAAGATATTTCTTGACGAAAATTTGTAAAAATGAGCCACTGACTCCGTCCCCAGGGCTCAAAAAAATGAGCCACTGACTCCGTCCCTAGGGCTCAAAAATGAGCCCCTGACTCCGTCCCCGGGGCTCATTAATTTTGGGAGGGGATGAGGATGGAGAGCTTGAACCAGCCGTCCTCTGCGACGGCTACGATTGAGCCTCCGTATTTCTCTGCGATGCTCTTCATGCTCTTTATTCCAAAGCCGTGGAAGTTGGTGTCGGCTTTGCTGGTAAGAGGCAGATTGTGCCTGAATCTGATCTTGCCGATATATCTGTTTTCTACAAAGATCCTCACGAAGCTCTTTTGCTTATCGACAGTTAAGTGAATCAGCCTCTCGTTCTTGTCGGGGATCTTCTCTGCGCCTTCGATGGCGTTATCCAAAGCGTTTCCAAAAAGTGAACTGACATCCATGGGATTCATAAATGAAAGTATGGAACCGTCTGCAACGCAGGTGAGCTCAATTCCTCTTGCCTGGCACTTCATGGCCTCTGACGTAAGGATGGTATCAAGGACTTTGTTGCCGGTCTGGTAGCTGGTTTCATAGTGCCTTATCTCATCGAGCATCTGGTCGAGGTACTCCTGATTTTCCTCGGAAGAGCCGGCTTTCAGGGCCAGGATCTGATGCTTTAAGTCGTGGTATTTCTGATTCACTAAAGCCATGTTCTCTTCCTGGATCTGGTACTGACTGTACTGCATCTCATACATGCTCTTTAAGGTCTCGGCTTCAATCCTCTCAACAGTCTGAAGCATAAGCTCGTGATAAAGATACAAAAGAGATACTGCCATAAAGTCGATGACTGTTCTTATCATGAAAAGTTCAAGCGTGTTTTGGGTGGTAAAGGGCGTGCCAACGACAACATAAGAGAGATTACTTATGGCGTAGAGAATAAACATGACGATGATCACCATAAGAAGTTCCCGTTTCCCAATGATGAGTTCTCTGTTGCGAGTGGCATTTCTCTTTTCCAAAAGGATACCAATCCCGAAAATAATTATATAGATCGTGATCATTGAAATGCACATGTGAAGCAGGTCAAATTTTACACCTCTGTTTTTGACTCCGAAGTAGTATATCTGCCAGCCTAGGGATGCCATGAATTCTCCCAGCATAAAAGACCTTATGGAGTAATAAGCTTTTTTGCAAAAATCACCCTCAAGGCAGTGGTGGAAGATCATAAAGATTGTAAGCCCCACAATGGTCATGACAAAGACAAAGTAAAGTCCGTAGCACCCGGTTGTAAGATGCATGAAAGCCAAAAGAAATATTCCCAGGGCAATGAGCACAGGCCATTTGCGAAGGCCCTTTTTTGTATTGTGATTAAAGTGAAGAAAAAAGAGAGCCGAGAAAAAATAGCCCACAGCATACCATGCTCCGGGGGTGTTTCCAAGCTCTGAAATCAGACGGAATTTTATATCCATTTCAGTGTCCCATCTTTCTCATATATTCGTTGAGGGCATCAATAAGAGGTTTCTTCTTGGCCCTTGAAACCTGCAACAGCTCGTTCCCTACTTTGACATCATTTCCGGTAATGGCATCCACAAATTCAAGATTTACAAGATATCCCTTGTTGCACTGAAAGAAGTTAAGCCCCTCAAGCTCCTTCATGGTTTCTCTCATGGTGCCTTTCGCATTTATGTTCCCATGTTTTGTATGGAAGATAAGGTCGTGATTTATGACCTCAACATAAAGAATTTCGGAGGCATCTATCTTTTGCTTGATGCCACGCTCACCGGCTACAATGTATTTCTTTTCGCTGGTCTTTCTGCGCCCGATAGCTCTTTTCATGGTCTGCGAAAAAGCGTAGTAGCTAAGCGGCTTTAGAATGTAGTCAAGAGCGCCCACTTGATAGCCGCTGATGGCATACTGGGGCATGTTGGTGATAAAGATGATAAGCACATCCTGATCAACTTCTCTTATCTTTGTGGCTGCCGTCATACCATCAACAAACTCCATCTCGATATCCAAAAGGATAATATCAAGCTCGGGCTTGTAACCCTCTAAAAGTTCATCGCCATCTGAATATTCAGAGATCTGAAACTGCTCTGCGTATTCGTCTTCATATTGTTTAAGAAGCGCTCTTATCTCTTTTCTGTATCCTGCGTCGTCATCAACTATCGCCAGTCGTAACATGTCTTTTCCTCCATAAACTAATTATAATCGAAAATTGCAGTTCACGACAAAAATCTACCGTTTCCGCAGACAAGAGTTTTTCCAATATATTTTTTGCTAGGATATAAACATGGAAAAGGAGTAATGCGAAATGAACAAAAACATTTGGTCAAATCCGCTTTTAAAAAGCGCCATAAAGTCAGATGACGTAAGGATGCCCGAGATGCTCCTGGGATATCTTATAGGCCCCTTCGGCGCACTTTTGTCATCCGGAATTTTTACCAGCATGCTTCAGAAATATCTTAACGAAGTGCTGGGAATGTCGAACAAGTTTCTGACGGTGCTTCCACTGGTTTCAACCATATTTATCATAATTGCAAACCTGGTGGTGGGACAGCTCATTGAAAAGACAAGAGTCCTGGCCGGAAAGGCAAGACCCTGGATACTTCTCTCGGCAGCCACGCTCTCGATCGCATCGATACTCATGTTTATCGTACCGGCGCATGGGACGCTCAAACTGATCTGGATAGCGGTGGCTTACAATCTCTACTACTCAGTGGCATATCCGATCTACAACACAGCCAATGCAACAATGGTCCCCGTGTCCACAAGAAACGGGCAGCAGCGAAGCGCCCTGGCTTCCCTTAGTAACATCGCAGGCCTTGGAGTTATGGGAACAGGATCCATGGTATTCCCGATCCTTGCTTCCAATATTCTAAAGAACGACCAGAGCAGATGGCTGATGATAATGATCTTTGTTGCCATCATCACTGCACTGACCATCATCCTTCAGTACAAGTTCACAAGAGAGAGGGTCACTGAAGAGGATCTTCATGCAACAGATAAGGGAAAAGAGCTTTCGGCAAAAACCGTATCAATGGCAGAGCAGCTAAAAGCAGTGACAAGCGAAAAATGGTGGTGGATCATCATTATTTTCTACATGCTCTTCCAGTGGTCAGGCGCCATCAAAAACGGAGCAATGACGCAGTTCTGTGAGTGGGTCGTAAGCCTTGACCTTGTGGGAGGTGACTGGGGAATCGCCCAGACAATCCTTTCTATCGCAGGAGCAGTTCCCATGGCGGTGGCGGTGGTTGTGGTAATGCCTCTGGCTTCTAAGATCGGAAAAGCAAAGACCACATTTATCTTCCTGGTCATCGGATTTCTGGGAGGAGTTCTGGCAGGTCTTTTCCCTGAAAATCTCGTAATGGTAGGCATTGGTGTAGGACTTAAGTGCTTCGGTTCATCTCCGGCCTGTTATCTGATCCTTGCGATGCTGGCAGATGTCATCGACCACATTGAGTACAAGACAGGCTTCAGGACTGATGGTCTTACGATGTCAATCTATTCATCACTTATGGTTGCAGCAACTCCCATCGGATCGGCGATACTTAACGCACTGCTTTCAGCTTTTGGCTTTGACCAGATGCTGGTTTTCGGAGAGGGAGTTCAGAGTCAGTCCGCCAGGATGGCACTATCTGTTTCCTACATATGGATCGAGACGATCTGCTACGGTATTTGCGCACTGCTGATTCTTGCATTTACTGTGGAAAAGAACCTTAAGAAGGAGCAGGAAGAGATCAAAAAGAGGAAGGGCCTTTCATAAGAATTTGCACAAAGGTTTCCGTTCATGCTCAAAAATGTGCAGATGACGCAGATGATGATCACGATCAGTTTTTATAGAGTAACATGACAATCGAGAAAAGAATTTCTTTCAAAATAAAGGAGGGACGTATGAAAGGGAAACATTCATACAGAAAATGGAGAGGTTTTAGTGCAATAACAGCATCACTTATGACCATCGCTATCGGCGGTGTAGCTATAGTTAATGCCAATGCAGCATTCATTAACTCTCGTCTTGGAACAACAAACATAAAGCTGGTTGAGACCGGTGACGGAACTCAGGATACTGATTATTTCAAGTCATCCTTCTCTACACTTGCTGAAGTTGTAGAGGCAAAAGAGGCACTGGCTCAGCAGATCGGAGCTGAGGGAACAGTTCTTTTAAAGAACACAGACAGTGCACTTCCCATTAAGACCACAGACAAGGTTACTGTTTGGGGAATGAACAGCGTAAACCCGGTGCTTGGCGGAATGATCGGATCCTCTGTTACGGTCAATGCTGATGCAGGACAGAAGTCCTACGGAATCCTCGAAGCACTTGAGGAAAAAGGAATCTCTGTCAACACCGAGATGACAGATCTCTACAATTCAGAGTCTGCACAGGCCAGCGGTAAGAGAGTCATCCAGCCAAGCTTTGGACCTATTTACGAGAGTCCTTCGATATACGGAATTGGAGAGATGGATCCTTCCTATTACACATCTTCAGTTCTTTCATCAGCAGATAACACAGTTGCCATCTGTTTCATCTCCAGAGGAAGTTCAGAGGCAGCAGATTATTCAACTACAATGAAATCTCCCGATGGTGACGGAGATACCTATGATGTGCCACTGGCTCTTTCAACCTATGAGAAGGCAATGATTGAAAATGCCAAGGCTCACAGCACCAAGGTTATTGTGATGCTCAACACATCCAATCCTATCGAGATTGAAGATCTGAAAAATGACAGCGATATCGACGCTATCGTGTGGACAGGAGATCCCGGAGCATACGGCTTCCTTGGAGTAGTGGATGTACTTACCGGCGTCGAGAATCCTTCAGGACACCTTGTTGATACCTACGCTGTAGATTCCACATCCGCACCTGCCATGAAGAACTTTGGTGTCTTCAATTACACAAACGCATCAACTTCCAAGGAATCAGGTGCCATGGATGCAAACAACAAGTCAGACTGGTTTGTTGTCGAGGGCGAAGGTATCTATGACGGATACAAATATTACGAGACAAGATATGAGGATGAGATCCTTGGTCAGGGCAATGCCACTGCAAAAGAGGGATCATCAAACGGAAGGGCCTGGAACTACGAAAACGAAGTCAGCTACTCTTTTGGCTACGGTCTTTCATACTCAACCTTTGAGCAGAAGCTTGATAGTGTAAACGTCGAGATCGGCGGAGAGAGCACTGCAAAGGTAACTGTAAAGAATACCGGATCGGTAGCCGGAAAATCTGCAGTTCAGCTCTATGTTCAGGCTCCTTATACAGAAGGCGGAATTGAGAAGTCAGCTATCCAGCTTGTTGGCTTTGGAAAGACAGCTGAACTTAATCCGGGAGAGAGCGAAACTGTAGAAATCTCTTTTGACGCATCATACTTTGCAAGCTATGACGAGACATGTGCAAATGCTCTCGGAACAGAAGGCGCATGGGTGCTTGAAGCAGGCGATTATTACTTCGCGATCGGAAACGGCGCTCATGAGGCTATCAACAATGTGCTTGCCAAGAAAACCGGAAGCGCAGACGGACTTGTAAGCATTGCTGATGAAGTTATTTCAGCAGACAATGCCATCAAATGGAACCTTGGCGCGACAGATACAACAACCTATTCAGCAAATGTTGAGAACCAGCTCCAGGACATGGATATCAACAATCTCATTCCCGGAACTGTAGAGTACACCACAAGAGCCGACTGGACAAAGGGCTGGACAACAGTAGAGTCCATCACTCCTGCAGAGGCAATGATGACAGGCCTTAATAACTCCAACTACGAACTTACAGCTAACGGCGACGGCGTAGTATGGGGAGCAGATAACGGACTTACAATCCTCGACATGATCAACCTTGATGAGAGCGGCAATTATGCAGGGGTAAAAGACCTTGATGACCCGGCCTGGGATCAGCTCATTGACGAGATCACTTTGGATGAAGCAATTCAGTTCATAGAAAAAGGCGGAGACGACGTAGAGAATGTCGATTCCATCCTCCTTAGCAGAACTTATGCAAATGACGGTCCTATAGGTTATACAGGCGATCAGGTTGCTGATTATACCTACAGATGGTCAACCTCCAATTCAGGAGAGGCTACTTATACAACAACAAAGGATGACAAGGCAACCTACACAATGGCTACAATGCCTACAGCTCCTGTAGTTGCAGCAACCTTTAACGCAGATCTTGCTTATCAGGAAGGACTTCTCTTTGGAGAGGATGCTCTTTGGTCAAATGAGAGTTCACTCTTTGCACCCGGCATGAACCTTCACAGAACAGTTTACTGCTCAAGAAACCATGAGTATTATTCAGAAGATCCGATGCTCACATCACTTATCGGTACAGCTGTGTGCGTTGGTGGTGAGGAGAAGGGAACTCAGATGGAGCCCAAGCACTTTGCTTTCAACCATCAGGAGTCCAACAGATCCGGCGTATCAACCTTCATGACAGAGCAGGCTGCAAGAGAGAATGAGCTTAGATGCTTCCAGCTGGTAATGTCTTCAAACAGCTGCCAGGGAATAATGACAGCCTTCAACCGTGCAGGAACAGTTTATGTCGGTGCTTTCAAGAACCTTCTTGTAAACATCGCAAGAAACGAGTGGGGATATACAGGCTGGTACAACACCGACATGATCAACGGAACAGAGTACATGAACTGGCGAGACATCACAGCAGCAGGCGGTGGAAACTGTCTTACAACTTCTGCTTATGACAGCTCAGTTATCGGAACCATGGCTGCTTCAAAGAGTAAGATCGCCAAGGATACACAGTTCCAGCAGATGATGAAGTACAGCCTTAAGTACTGGATGTACAACCTGGCAAGCTCAAATGCCATGAACGGAATCAGCAAGACAACCAAGATTCAGCACGTACTCACCTGGTATCAGATGCTGCTTGGAGGAGTGGCTATCGTAACAGGAATTCTTACAGCACTGTTTGCTTTCCTTGGAGTAAGAGAAGGAAGAAAGGAGAATGAGTGATGAAGCAGGGTAAAAAGAGAGGTGCGTTCTTTACAATAATTGCAGGAATACTGGCGCTGGCTGCCTGCATTGTCTATATAGGTGTTATGTACAAGCTTCCTATAGTGTTTGTTCTCTTATTGGCAGCAGCTGCAGTTTCCGCAGCAGCATATGTGGGAAAGGTCGGAGTTGTTACAACACTTGCTCCCGCGGTTATAGCTTTTTTATCAGCAACATCAGTTATCTGGGCGGTAAACCCAATGGTAAACCAGCTTGGATACGTGGTTTCAGGACTTGATGATATCAGTACGGTAATTGCACTTATTATATCAGGCGCTCTTATGGCGGCATCTATGGTGGTGGCTATTGTTGCTTCCTTCATGCCCCAGAACGAGGCAGAGGCATAATCTTTGCAGTTAACTATAAAAACACAAATTAAGGAGAGGTATTAAAAATGAAAAAGAAAATCTTATCAGTAGTTATGGCAGCAACACTTGCAGTAGCAGCTCTTACAGCTTGCGGATCAGGTTCATCAGCCGGAGTATCAGCAGAGGCTAAGGCAGAGGCACAGGCAGCTCTTGACGGACTTGGACTTACAGCAGAGTATGATCCTAACTCAGAGTACCAGGATTACACACTTGTTGACTATGAGATCACAGATATCGGAGCACAGTTCGTTGCAACAGTTTCAAGATCATCAGACGGCAAGAAATACGAAGTACACTGCAACTTCTACGGCGACGAGCAGGTTGCTGTTCTTGATAACGGCAAGGTTACAGAGGACAAGACAGGATTCATGGAAGGCGATACACCTAAGATCGTTGAGAAGGCTGAAGCACAGGGAATCTGGGTTCCAATTAAGTAATCATGTATAATCCATATCTTCCCAGTTGGGAATATGTTCCGGACGCAGAACCACATATTGTCGGTGATCGGGTGTATATTTACGGATCGCATGATCTCTTTGACGGAATGTCTTTTTGCCTTGGAGATTATGTATGCTGGTCAGCACCGATAGATGATCTCTCGGATTGGCGATATGAGGGAGTTATATACAAAAGGCAGCAGGATCCAAGTGCCAGATGGCCCAAGCTACTCTATGGTCTTGCTGCCCCGGATATGGTTAAGGGGCCTGATGGCAGGTTCTACCTCTACTACTTCATGGGCGGAACAAAAAAGATCTCGGTGGCAGTCTGCGATACTCCTGCCGGAAAGTATGAGTATTACGGCGATGTGAAATATGCGGATGATGTACCGGTGGGATTTAAGGGCGAACCCTTTATGTTTGATCCCGGAGTATTTCTTGATGATGACGGAAAACTCTACATGTATGTGGGTTTTGCTCAAAACGACAATCCACTGCTGCTTATGGGAAATAAGCCGACAGATAAAGGACCTATGTGCTTCGAGATTGATACCTCGGACATGCTGACTGTAAAGTCAGGACCTGTCTATATAGGAGTCGGCGCCAGAGAAGACGGCGACAAAAAAGGATATGAGGGGCATCTTTTTCTGGAAGCAAGTTCCATGAGGAAGTTTGACGGAAAGTATTATTTTATCTACAGCTCTTTAAACAGTCATGAGCTGTGCTATGCTGTTTCAGACTCTCCGACAGGAGGATTTTCTTTTGGAGGAGTTCTGGTTTCCAACGGCGATATCGGACTGTCGGGAATTTCTGATGTAAAGAGCGCAAGGAATAATACGGGAAATACCCATGGGAGTCTGATAAAGATCGGTGAAAGGTACTTTGTCTTTTACCATAGACAGACGAACAGAAAGCAGTCATCGAGACAGGCCTGCGCTGAAGAGATCAGGTTTGAGAACGGAAAGTTTTATCAGGCGGAGATGACCAGCATGGGCTTTAATCATGGGCCGCTTCCGGGCGTAGGGATTTATCCTTCCCACATTGTATGTAATCTCTACGGCAAGGACGGCACCAGATTTTTGTCCATGATAAAGCACAGAAAGGGTAACACTCCCTATCTGACACAGGACGGCGGCGACAGAGAAGGCGGTGATAATCAGTACATCGCCAACTTCTGCGATGGCGCCACCGCCGGGTTTAAATACTTTGACCTTTCTAAAACAAGGGAAATTGCGGTTAAGATGGCCGGAAAAGGAAAGGGAAATATCACGGTGCGAACTTCGGAAAACGGAGAGGCACTTTTGAAAATTCCGGTATTCTCCGGCGCAAGAAAATCTGTATGCGACTACAGAGGCCAGCTCCCTCAGGGGCTCTCCGGCAAGGAGGCGATATACCTTGGGTATGAGGGCTGCGGAAGATTTAAACTGATTTCTTTTGAACTAAAGTGATATGGGTAGTCAGCGGGACGTTTCAGTTTTGGACCCTGGGGACGGAGTCAGTGGCTCATTTTCAGAAAGAAGTTTCTTTTTGAAATAATTGTCAGAAAATGAGCCCCTGACTCCGTCCCTAGGGCTCATTTTGGGTGGATCATGTTGCGATACTGGGTGGGTGTCATTCCTTTCTCTTTCTTAAAGAGCCTGGTGAAGTAGGTCATGTCGGTGATGCCACAGACGGAAGCAATTGTGTGGACGGGATAATCTGTGGTGTTGAGCATGAAGATCGCATGATCTATACGTTTTTTATTAACATAATTTGTAAAGGTGCTGCCTGTCTCCTTCTTAAAGAGGGATGACAGGTAGCTTTTATTTATGCCAAGTTCAAGGGCTGTACTCTGAAGCGTAAGATCAGGCTCTGACAGGTACTGCGATATGTGGTTCATGACCTTTTGCATAACGGGAGAGAAGCCTGAGGTTGAATGCTGCTGAACCATCAGGCAGTATTTGCGGAGTATCTCGCGGTGAACTTCCTTCTCTTCGCCGGGAGCTGTCATGTTCTCGATTCTGATTGCCATTCGGCGGGACATCTCATCAAGATATACAGGGTGAACATTGCCCCTCTGGGCAGCCTTTCTGCAGAGCGTGTTAAAGACAAACAGGAAGTTTTTTCTGCTTCTGAGCGTGCTGGATGCCCTGTTATCAAGACCGCTGAAAGACTTGTCGCTACTGTAATGCATGGCCTTATCATAATCACCTTTTGCGATTGCATCCATCATCTTTTCTTCCAGCACGTATCTGTGCTCCAATTGCTGGACCGTGCTCTCGTTGGAGGTACTCTCTGCGCTTGATAGATACTCGGTATTTTCTACTGCGTCTTGCTTTAAGTATTCGATGCTGTAGTTGCCGGCTCCATATATCTTTTCCGCAACAGTCTCAATGAAATACTCCAGTGATGAAGTGTTATCCAGGTAGGTGGTGGAGGAGTAGTACTGATTGATAAACTGCGTAAGTCCCTGAGGAATGCCGTGCCTTTTGCATATCTCCTGAGTTCTCTGGATGCTGGGCGTCTCCGTGAGATAGGGCCCGAGGATCATGGCAACGGGAAGCTCCTGCTCAGGAACAGGAATAAAGATATAATGGCAGGTGTAAATGTCTTCGGCGAAATATATGCTATTGTTTTGGGCAAAAGACCCTGCGATGTCTTTTAAGGATAATGCTTCATTATCTCTTTTACTAACAATGGTCTTTCTGAGGCCCATATCAATTTCATCTGAAAGTGGCTCATTCAGGTTGGCGATATGAGTGGGAATCCCCATCTTGTCGAAAAAACTCTGAGTAAGCTCCAAAAATGCGTTCTGCATATTTTCTCCAATAAAACAATATTTATAAAATATAGTACAATATTAACTTATTCCAAATAACTATAAATATAATACTACAATAAACAAATATTGTCATTGTTATGGCCCTTGCACGTATGTATTATGAGAATACAAAAAAGTGCTCTGAACTGCAGCAGTGCACAGAAAACGGTTAAAGACAAACGCGGAGGAAAAACAATGGGAAACAGTAAATATGATGTTGGAAACGGAATCCACAGAGTTCCAACATGGCGAATTGCAGGATATGCGCTTAACAACACAGCAACAAATCTTTATTTATTCCTGATGAACTTTATTGCCTACTACATTACCGGATGGGTTGGTCTGGGAGTTGTCCTGGCAGGAAGCTTCTCAATGATCATGAGAGTATGGGACGGAGTAACAGATCCCTTCATCGGTTATATCGTCGACAAGACAGACGGCAAGTTTGGTAAGAACAGACCCTTTATGATAATCGGAAATATCATACTTGCACTTGCAAGTTTTCTGATGTTCTTTGTAACACCATCACTGCCTGAAGGCGCACCAAGGATATTCTTTTTCATCCTGATCAACGCCATCTACTACATCGGATACACCTTCCAGTGTGTAGTTACAAAATCAGCTCAGACCTGTGTTACAAACGATCCTAAGCAGAGACCTCTGTTCACAGTATTTGATGCGATCTACAACATGATCCTCTTCACAGGCGGACAGGTTTTCGTTTCATCATACCTTGCACCTAAGTACCACGGCCTGGGAAAAGACATTGCGATGTTCCATGAGTTTTGGGCAATAGTCGCATTGATTTCTGCCATATTTACTGCAATTGCAGTGATATCCATCTGGCCTAAGGACAGAAGAGAATACTTTGGAACCGGTAAGGCTCAGCGCATCACCTTCAAGGATTACTTCGAGGTTATAAAGAGCAACAAGGCAATCCAGATGCTGGTTATTTCAGCATCAACTGATAAGCTTGGAACAGCTGCAAAGACTTCAACAATAACCCTTATCATGTACGCAATAGTAGCCGGTAATTATGCACTTTCAGGCGGCTTCCAGATTTACACAACAATAGGAAATGTGCTGTTTGTTATCCTTGGTGTTGGCGTTATTGCCACAAGGTTTGGTCAGAAAAAGGCGATGGTACTAAGCAGCTGGATAGCACTTATAGGAAATGTACTGATGATGCTTCTCTGGGCATTTGGAGATCCTACATCTCTTAGTCTTCCCGGATACGAGGGCTTCACAGGATTTAACTTCTTTACAATAGCTCTTTTCATACTGACAGTTGTAACAGGCGGTTTCCAGCAGGTAAGCTCAAACATCGTTATTCCGATGACTGCCGACTGTGCAGATTATGAGACATACCGCTCAGGCCGCTATGTTCCAGGCCTTATGGGAACACCCTTCAGCTTCATCGACAAGCTGGTTTCACCACTGGCACCTTTCATCGCAAGCCTTTGCCTTGCAGCAATCGGATTTACACAGGTTATGCCAGATGTTGATACACCTTACTCACCACAGCTTAAGTTCGTGGGAATCTTCCTGATGTATGGTCTGGTTTCACTGGGACTTCTGGCTAATGTAATTGCCATGAAGTATTACCCTCTGACAGCTGAGAAGATGAAGGAAGTAAGG
>JAEEGH010019957.1_pt1 | contig 13995 bp, 17 predicted proteins | sample 9134181 | NCBI WGS metagenome assembly JAEEGH01 (sample SAMN16246544, study PRJNA631951) | gut metagenome | biome: gut microbiome; feature: rumen; material: DP-attached | host: Bos | place: Iran: Karaj | collected 2018-10
ACAGGGATGCCCAAGCTCCGCCCACTGCGATGAAGTGCTGACAATGCCCCGAGGCTTTGGCACTCTTTGTGTGTGGCGCTGTGCTGACAACCAGGAGAACACCAATGGCAGACTACGTTTGGCTGGAAGAGATCGAGCGGCTGGAAGCGGAACGGAACGATGGGAAGACCCTGGACGGCTATGACATCCTGGACACGAAAAAGCTGACGCTTCTCGAAAGCCTGACATTGGAAGATGAGCTCCGCACGCCGAGCGGGCAGTATGAATTCATCTTTCCCCAGCGTGTCGACAAGCTGCAAAAAGGCGGCAAGACCATCACCCGCTACTACAGCGTCATAAATTTCATGGACGTTGTTGACGCAAGCGGGAAGAAGCTCAAACGAGGGCTAGATGTCCTCAAGGCGTACGTCTGTTAGGAATCGCCGGCTTATACGGCGGAAGGGGACGGACTGGCTGCGGAGAAGTGCTGACCTTGTCCAGCCCCTTGTCCCTTGTCACCGCCAGCAACGCAATGGCATTCAGCCTTCGCTCCGGGTGCCGCTTCATGTCATGTGCCCCTGCTTCGTTTTTGTCACGGGCATATTCTGCTTGTCGATACGCTGTCCGGCGCCTATCATCGTTGCTGCGGGCGCCAAACGGCAGGGCACGGGCAAGCAATGATTGCCGGGGGCAAAGGGGAGGAGCCTCGAGACGTCAGGGGCTTTGTTGCATACGCCAGACATACCGCGGGAACCAATTCTGGAATGGGAGGAGATGAGCATGGCGGCAAAGGAAAGTCTCCCGGCAAACGATTCGATCACTGCACAAAATCCTTTTATGCAGAAAGCCATTGAAGAAGCATTGGAAGGCATCGGCCTTGGTCATGGCGGACCATTCGGCAGCGTCATCGTCAAAAATGGCGTCATGATCGCCTCGGAACATAATCAAGTATTGAAAAAGCATGACCCCACCTGCCATGGAGAAATTGAAGCAATCAGAAAAGCTTCTCAGATCCTGGGCACGCATGATTTGTCAGGGTGTGAGCTATATACAACGGGCGAGCCATGCCCCATGTGCCTTGCAGCCTGCCTCTGGGCCAACATTTCCAGGGTCTATTATGGCTGCACCATTGCAGACAATGCCCGCGTCGGGTTCAAAGATGCCGACATGGACACATCGTTTGGCGGCGGCAGAAAAGGCATGAATGGGTATCTTATAGAATTAGACCGCCAGGCTTGCCTTCAGTTGTTTGACAAATATCTTTCTCTGAATGCCCAACGATATTGATCTGTCCGGCAAATGCAGGAGCAGGCTTGAAGCCCTCAAGGTTGGCTGATGTTCCGCCTTGCCATCCTCGCCGTTCTGTGGCAATGACCGAAACATGAACAAATCCGAACTCATCCAAGCCCTGGCGGAGAAAAGCAACATTGATCCCACGCTGGCACGTGACGTCGTGGAAACAACCATCGCCATGATGAAGCAGCAGCTCATGGAGGGCGGCCGCATTGAGATACGCGGATTCGGTGTCTTCGAGATGCGCGAGCACGGCGCCTACACGGGACGCAACCCTAGCACCGGTGAAAGCGTTGACGTCAAAGCAAAGAGGACGCCGTTCTTCAAGTGCGGGAAGGAACTTTTGGAGATGGTGAATAAAATGGCAACACAAACAACAAGGATCTCATAGCCGTTCGCCATCACACCGGAAAACATGACATTCTGTGAGCCACCATCATCATGCTTTGACTTGTCGCGAACATGGTTGCGGCTGTTGCATTTTTGGGAGACGGCAGATATCCTGAAGAGGATTGTTTAGCCGCCGTGCTGCCTTGCCCATGGCGGCATACGGGGAAAGAATCCGAACCAAGGACAGCAGCAGTTCCTGAGCGTTGGCAGAAGGACAAAGGAGATGACCTGATGGATATTTTTGAGGCTGCAAGAATCGGGGATGCGCAAACTGTGGAACAGCTCCTTGCATCTGGCGCCGACGTGAACGCTCCGGACGATCAAGGCATGACGCCGCTGTGGGTGGCGGCAGGAAACGATCGTGCCGATATCGTCAGGCTGCTCATCGAGAGGGGCGCAGACGTGAACGCCAGCGGCAAGCGTGGCAGGACGCCGCTGCACGTCGCGTTCCATTACGGATATGCTGGCATCGCCCGGCTGCTCATCGAGAAGGGAGCGGACATGAACGCCTGTAAGTACGGCAGCACGCTGCTGCGCGCGGCATACTTGGGCAGTGCCGATGTCGTCAGGCTGCTCATAGAGAAAGGCGCCGACGTGAACACCCGGGACAAGCGGGGCAGGACGCCGTTGCTCATGGCCGAAGGCAAGGATCATGCCGGCATCGCCCGGCTGCTCATCGAGAAGGGCGCTGACGTGAACGCCAAAGACAAGGATGGAAAAACGCCGCTGCTCTATGCAGCAAAAAACGGGCATGCCGATATCGTCAGGCTGCTCATCGAGAAGGGCGCCGACCTTGATGCCAGGACGCATACGTGGGATGGCACTCCATTGATCCTGGCGCTCCATCATGGTCATCCCGACATCGCCCGGCTGCTCATCGAGAAAGGCGCCGACGTGAACGCCAGGGACAAGCGGGGCGAGACGCCGCTGCACATGGAGGCACGCAAAGGCCACGCCGATGTCGTCAGGCTGCTCATCGAGAAGGGTGCCGACGTGAACGCCCGGGTCGCGGAAGGATACCACAGGGGCATGACAGCGATGGATCTTGCTCAAAAGGAAAGGAAAAATGACGTCGTCCGCATCTTGGAAGAAGCACTGAAATTGTTTTCCTTTGAAAAGCTGGGCGACTGCACACTGCTGGCCATTGCCAAAAGCTTGCAGATGCTCCCCGAGTTCCCTTCGTCTGAAGGCTATCTGCCGACGGGCAACGCTTTTGACAAGTATTTTAGCGATGCGGCATGGAAGGTCGCGGACAAGGAAAGGGATCGCGCGACCATCATGTTCTCCGGCGTGTTCGACAACAATGGCAGGAAAGCGCTCTTTTCCCTTGAGCTTGAAGTGGAGGATGTCCAGGATCCGACAATGCGCCCCGAGAAAGCCACTATCAATAAAACGCCGCTCTCGGAGAAGGAACTCACCGACATGCTCTTCGCCATCTTCCTGGAAACAAAGAAATGAGAGCCATCCCTGTCATTTGAAATAGATCCTCCGTACTGCTGATGTGCACCCTCCTGACTGGTCCAGTCAGGAGGGTATTTTTTTGGCTGCCTCCTGTTCAGCCCTGAGCTCACCGGGCGCACGATCCTCGTTTTAAAAATGTTGACAATATTATTTCAAAAAAATATCATTTGTCATCATAAAGAAATTTTAATGGGAGGTATGTCATGAGATACATATTTGCAGTCGATGACAAGCTTCGCAGGAAGCATGGCGGGCATCTCGCCAGGATGTTCCAGTTTTTGTCCTCTCATTATGGAAAGGTTTCCGTGTACCATCGCTCCGGCAGGAAGCCTCCTTTGTTCGAGGCAGGGGACAGCGTGATCTGCGCAACGAGGGAAAGCATGCAGGCCTTTGCGTCGCTGACACCCAACTGCCTTTCTTTCTGGGATATTTATGACGGACAAAAGCAGGGATGGAGCGATGATGGCGATGATATGGAGGAACTGCGCGCAGCCTGCCTCGCCTGAAGAGCATTGCGCATCCGGATGGTATCAAGGTCTCCTGTCGTAGTGGATACTGGGGCAAAACGGTATCCATAGGAAGGCCGGCTGGATGGAAAAGCGGTTGAAGACAGCTCCCTTTTGCTGGTGCTTTTCCATCCAGTTATTTTATAATTATATGAAATATAATCAAAAAAAACAAAAATTGAACATTATTGACAATGCCATATAATTTTATTACAAAAATAAATAATTCTGAAATATTTTATTTCAGAATGGATGTTTTGCCGCACCTAACAACGAAAGGAACATTCATGAGCGTGAAAAGACATTTTTTCTTGGCCGGCGCGGCCATGCTGTCTTGCATGCTGATTTTCCCGGCCGATGGCGCAGGCGCTGTCTCGGCGGAAGAATCCGCAAGGATGCGCATCATCATCAAGCATCCGTCGCCGTTGGAAATGGACGGTGCCGTGTTTGACCACGGCGCGCATCTGGCCTCGGTCAAAAAATCGGGCGGCGGCTGCGTGACCTGCCATGCCGGGCTCAGCAAAAAGCCTGAGCCCGGGCAGCCGGTGTTCCGAATCGTTGCTGCAGCTTCAAGCAAGGAAAAAATGAAGGATTCCTGGCATGCCTTCTGCATGGACTGCCATGCGAAAAATACTGGGACGCCCCAGCCGGCGGCATGCCATTCGTGCCACGACGCCGGCGTCCAGGCCGCCATGCAGGCGCCCGTGCGCTTCGACCCCTCGCTCCATGCCCGCCACGTGGGATCCAGGTACATCGCCGCAGTGCAGCCGGCAAAGGGATCCGCAATGCTCGGCGAACTGAAAAACTGCGGCGCTTGCCACGTTTCCAGGCTCGAAGACGGAAGCATGGCCTATGTGCGCGGCACAGAGGATGCAAGCACGTTTTTCGGCACGGATTCGCGCGACCCCGCGGTCCTGTCTTCCATCGCGCATGAAAAATGTGTTGCCTGCCATATCTCTGTCAAAAAGGAAGGCGGAGCCAACGCCGCCGCCCTTGACCTCCCCATGGATTGCGCATCCTGCCACAGCAGCAAGGGGCAGTCCATGTTCCCGGTGGTCGCCAACGCTCCGAGGCTGTACAGGGGCCAGCCGGACGTCATCGACATGGGCGTGAAGGAGTCCTCTCCCGAAAAGGATCTCGATCCGGCCAAGGCCGTCAAGTCCGTGCCGTTCGACCACAAGGGGCATGAAGCCGCGCTTTCCTGCATGGAATGCCATGGCCCGTCCATCGCCAAGAAGGACAGGGATGGAAAGGGCGGGACCGTGTTTGCCTCGGCTCACGACCCCTTGGATCCCGCATCCTGCGTCGGCTGCCATGACGCAAGGGCCAAGGCGGACCGCGGATGCGCCGGATGCCATGCCGGCATGCCCGCCGGCGGCCAGGATTCCTGCGCCGTCTGCCACCGCGGGAAAGCGGATGCAATGGCTGGGAAGGTCGTCCATGCACCCGTTCCCGCGAGCAGCATCCCCGAAAAGGTGACCATAGGTGCGCTTTCCAGCGAATTCGAACCCGTCGCTTTCCCGCACAGGAAAGTGTATGAAGTCATGCTTCGCGGCGTGAACGGCAACGCCCTTTCGGACGCCTTCCACGCCCAGTCCATGTGCATGGCCTGCCATCATCACACGCCTGGCGAGAACATCGCCAACCCGCCGAAGTGCTCGGCCTGTCACGACAAGTCCATCTCTCCGGCGCAGATCTCCAAAGCCCCATACCTCAAGACGGCCTACCATCAGCTATGCATCGGCTGCCATGTCGCCATGGATGTCAAGCCTGCGGCCCTCGACTGCGCAGGCTGCCATGCTCCTGTCAAAACTGCTGCCGACGCTAAGGCGAAGCGGGAGGTGAGATAATGAAACGCAGGGATTTTCTTTCTCTCTTGTCGACGGGGGCCGCGGTCGGCGCGGCTGTGCTTCCTGCGGCCAAAGCCCATGCCTCCGGCGGGGAATTCAAGGGCTATGCCGAATCCAACGCCGTCCTTACCGACCTGACGAAATGCATCGGCTGCCGCAAGTGCGAGGAGGCCTGCGCCTCTGTCAACGCGCTCCCCGCTCCGCAGCGGATGGGCGACATGGCTGTTTTTGACAGGAAGCGCAGGACCAGCGCGGACTCCTCTACGGTGGTCAACCGTTACGCTGCAGGCGGCAGGGACGTTTTCAGGAAGGTCCAGTGCATGCACTGCCAGGAACCGGCCTGCGCAACCGCCTGCTTCGTCAAGGCGTTCACCAAGAACCCCGACGGCTCGGTCACCTACGATCCTTCCTTCTGCGTGGGCTGCCGGTACTGCATGGTAGCCTGCCCGTTCAACATCCCGGCGTACAACTACGACAAGGTGGTCGATCCCCAGGTGAGGAAATGCACGATGTGCCATTCCCGCCAGATGGAGGGGAAGCTGCCCGGCTGCGTGGAAGCCTGCCCTACCGGGGCCCTCATTTTCGGCAGGCGTACGGAGGTCATCGAGATCGCCCGCAGGCGCATAGCCGAAAATCCCGGCAGGTATGTCAACCACATCTACGGCGAACACGAGATGGGCGGCACGGCATGGCTCACGATATCCGGCGTCGACTTCGCCAAGGTCGGCATGCGCGAGGACCTGGGCACCAAGCCGGCCGCTGAATACACCACCGGCGTGCTGGGCGCGCTGCCCATGGTCGTAGGCTTCTGGCCTGTCGTCCTGGGAGGCGCCTATTACATGAACAAGCGCAGGGATGAGATAGCCAGGGAAGAGCAGGATGCTGCCGTCGCCGCGGCTCTTGCGGAAGAGCGCGAGAAAGGCGAGGCCGCCATGAAGAAGGAACTGGAAAAGGCAGCCAAGGCTGCCCAGAAGGAAAAGGACCGCGCCGTCGAGGAAGCGAAGAAGGAAGTTCGCGAACAGATGCTTGCCGAAGCAGCGGCAAGGCAGCCTGCAGAAAACGATACCGGCAGGGAAGGGGAATAACATGGCTGATCCGTTTGTTGACAACGAAATGAAAGCCCCTGAAAACGAAGGCGTCATGGCCTTCTTTGCCAGGCAGATCAAGTCCATCCCCAGGACGCCGGGAAACATCATCACCCTGGTCATTTTCGCCTTCGGGGCGCTCGTCACGCTGCTGCGTTTCACCGTCGGGTTCGAGGCTGTTTCCAACATCAGCGACAACAATCCCTGGGGCATATGGATCGCTTTCGACCTGATGTGCGGCGTGGCGCTTGCCGCTGGCGGCTATACCTGCTCCAGCGCATGCTACCTGCTGGGGTTCAAGCGCTACCATTCCGCCGTGCGCCCGGCCATAGCCACGGCCTTCCTGGGATACCTGTTCGTCGTCATCGCCTTGCTCTACGACGTGGGCAAGCCCTGGCACCTTCCTTATCCACTCATGATCTCCTTCGGGACGACGTCCATCCTGTTTGAAGTGGGCCTGTGCGTGTGCATCTACCTCTGCGTGCTGCTCGTCGAATGGTCCCCTGTGGCCATGGAATGGCTGATCACGGTGAAAGAGGAAGACTCTCAGCCTGCACTCTACAGGTTCCTCTGCCGCATCCGCCCCGCATTGAGAAAGATGCGGAAGATCGTGCTGGCCATCACCATACCGCTCACCGTGTTCGGCGTGGTGCTCTCCACCATGCACCAGTCATCGCTCGGCTCCCTGTTCCTCATCACGCCCAGTAAGCTGCATCCACTGTGGTATTCGGCGTTCCTGCCCGTGTTTTTCTTCGTCAGCTCCATAGCCGCGGGGCTTTCCATGGTCATCTTCGAGGGCATGCTGGCTCACCGCGCCCTGCATGACCAGATGGACGAGACCCATCTCAAGGAGAACGAGGGCGTGGTGCTCGGGCTCGGACGCCCCTGCTCCGTGGTGCTTGCAGGCTACGTCATGATGAAGGTCATGGACGTGGCCATGGACAATGAATGGAGCCTCCTCTTTACCGGGTACGGCTTCTGGTTCCTCTTTGAACTGGTCGGTTTCGCTGCCGTCCCCTGCCTGCTCTACGCGATCGGCGCGCGCGAGCGCAAGATCTCCTATATGCGCTGGGGCGCCGTGCTGACCGTGGCGGGCATCGTCATCAACCGCTTCAACATATGCCTGGTGGCCTTCAACTGGCAGCTGCCGTCCGCGGACCGCTATTTCCCCAGCTTCCTGGAAGTCATGCTGTCGGTGTTCATAGTCACGTGCATCATCACGGCATACCGCTTCATGGCGTACAAGATGCCGCTCCTTCACGAACTGAAGGAATTCAAGTCGGATCATTGATGGTCCGGTCATAAGGAGCCGATGCTATGCAATTCCACACACTCTATGAGTTCATGGTCCACACCAAGAGCATAACGTACCTTTTGATGGGGCTGACGCTTATCCTCTTTGTCGCCTTCTTCCGCTTTTTGACCTCCCGCGACCAGCAGAGCGGCAGGCCTGACAACTGGAAGGAACTGAAATTCTAAATCACCGATCTGCCACCCAGCATAACCCCGGAGCCTGCCATGATAGGATTTCTTTCCGGACCGTTGTTCAAACTGTCCCTCCTCATCTTCTTCGTCGGACTCATCGTCCGCCTTGTGCAATACGTGCGCGGACTGGACTGGAAACTGGAGCGCGTGGCGTACGCCTACATGGGCAAGGAAGGCGTCATCGGCGCCGCCTGGTCCGTTTTCAAATGGCTGATCCCCTTCGGGACCCATTCCTGGCGGAAGCAGGGTTTTGCCACCTTCGCCTTCTTTCTGTTCCATCTTGGCGTCGTCATCTGCCCCCTGTTCCTCGCCGGACACATGGTCCTCATGGAAAGCTCGTTCGGCATTTCCCTGCCGTCGCTGCCAGTCTGCGCAGGTGACGTGCTGGCATTGCTCGGATTTGCCGGGGGCATCATGCTGCTCTTGCGGCGCATAGCCCTTCCTGAAGTCCGCTTCCTCACCGACTGGAAGGATCTTGCCATCCTCGGGCTCTGCCTCTTTGCCCTGGGCACGGGCATGCTGGCCCGCTTCCAGATAGGCTGCTACGAGCTGATGCTTGGCGCGCACATGTTCTCCGGAGAACTCATCCTCATCCTCGCGCCGTTCACCAAGCTATCACACATCGCCCTGTTCTTCGCCTCCCGCGCGCAGCTGGGCATCGATTACGCCGTCAAGAGGGGCGGAGCCAGCCGCGGCCCCGCTTTCCCCTGGTAGCCGGCACGTCGATAGGGCGGGCATGGCTTTTGATACCTAACGACCGCAAACACACAAGGACCAGGAACGGAGTCAGATATGCCTGAAGGAATTCTGTGCAACAGGAAGACGATCAATACGGAGCCCGAGCTCAAGGCTTTGCTTGCAGACAAAGGCGGCAAGCAGTACTATGAGGAAATGAAGAGCCTCGACGTGGACGTTCCCGCGCTGCGCAAGGCTCTGGAGAACACCTGCAAGACGCGCACGCGCACCTGGCTCGAGATCTGCGCGCACTGCTCGCTGTGCGCGGATTCCTGCTTCCTCTACTTGGCCAATGACCGCGACCCCAAGCAGATACCATCCTACAAAATCCAGTCGACACTCGGCGAAATGGTGCGGCGCAAGGGCAGCGTGGACACGGAATTCATGATCCACGCCATGGATGTCGCCTGGTCGCAGTGCACCTGCTGCAACCGATGCGGCAATTACTGTCCCCACGGCATAGACGTCGGCGTCATGATGAGCTACCTGCGCGGCCTGCTCTTCTCCCAGGGCTTCGTGCCGTGGGAGATGAAGATCGGCTCCGGCATGCACAGGGTCTACGGCGGGCAGATGGACGTGACCACCGAAGACTGGGTGGAGACCTGCGAATGGATGGCCGAGGAGACTCAGGAGGAGATGCCGGGGCTGGAGATACCCGTGGACAAGCCCGACTGCGACATCATGTACGTGCTCAACGCCCGCGAGCCTAAGATCTATCCAGAAGACATCGCGGCTGCGGCCAAGCTGTTCACCATTGCCGGTGAGAAATGGACGGTGCCTTCCACTGGATGGGAAAACACCTCCATTTCCATGTTCGCCGGCGACTGGGAAGGCTGCGGCATGAACACGCGGCGGATCTATGATTCCATCGAGCGCTTGCACCCGAAGCGAGTCATCGAGACGGAATGCGGCCACGCCCACAGGGCGACCACGGTGGAAGGTCCGTATTGGGCCGGGCGTGAGGACGGCAGACCTCCCGTTCCCTTCCTGCACTATGTGGAATGGCTTGCCGAAGCCATCAGGACGGGCAAGATCAAGATCGATCCCGCCAAGAGGATCAAGCAGCCCTGCACGCTGCAGGATTCCTGCAATTACATACGCAACCACGGTTTGGAGAAGCATACGCGCTATATCATGTCGCAGATCGCAGAGGATTTCCGCGAGATGGACGAACATGGCGCGCATAACTACTGCTGCGGCGGCGGCGGCGGATTCAACGGCATCGGACGCTACCGCGAGCAGCGAAACCGCGGTCTGTTCATGAAGCTGCAGCAAATCAGGGCGACGGGCGCCACGCTTGTCATCGCGCCCTGCCATAACTGCTGGGACGCCATACGCGACACCATGGAAGTCTACAAGGTCAAGGACATCAAGTGGTCCTTCCTCAAGCCTCTCGTCCTCGACATGTGCATCATACCGGACCATCTCAAGCCTGAGGAAGAAGAGTAGAGAGACCTCCCTGCGCTTATGACCTGCAGCTTTCAGAGGCAAGGACATCCTACCAGATGAAGATCGCTGTCCCTTCAGAGATCCCGGGCGGGCTGGATTCCAAGATGTGCGAACATTTTGGGATCTGCCCGCTGTTCACCATCATAACGCTCACAAACGGTGAGATCTCTGATGTGCGCATCGAAGATAATGGGCATCACCAATGCGGGAACTGCATCCGGCTCGTTGAAGACCTGTCTTTGAAAGATATATCGTGCGTGATCACCCGCAAAATCGGGATGTATCCGCTCAATGTCCTGAAAAATCATTCCATTTCTGCCGTGCACGCCGAAAAGAAATGCACTGTGAGCAGGGCAGTGGAACTTTTTATGGCGAACAGGCTCGCCGCTTATGCAGGCAACGCTGTCTGCCACGGCGAATGCGAATGCGAATGCTGAAGCCGTGTCATCAGCAATAATGCCTGGGGAACGTCAGCCGCGCTCTCAGGCCGCCGCCAAATATGTTCTCAAGCATGATCTCGCCCTCGTCCAGCCGGGCGGCGTTCCTGGCTATGGACAGGCCAAGCCCCATCCCGCCTGATGCTTTGTTGCGGGAGGGATCGAGACGGACAAAAGGCCGCAGCACTTTTTCCAGGCAGCAGTCCGGAATGCCCGGGCCATTATCCTCCACGTCGATGCAGGCAGAATCCTCCGTTGCGGAAACGGATACAGTGACGCGGCCGTTGCCATAGGCAATGCCATTGCCGATCAGATTGCGCAGGCATATTTCCAGTCCGCTGCTTCTGACCATGGCGCAGATCCTTTTCGATCCTTCCGCGGGTTGGACGAACCGCACTTCCGTCGATGCCTCGCTGAGCTGTTCCGCCATATCCTCTGCAAAAGACACGAGGTCGACAAGATTCGGCTCCTCTGCGCTGAGTCCGTTTTTGGTGAGCGACATGCCTTTTTCGAGGATGTCTGATATTTCCGCTATGTTTTTGAGAATATGTTCCCTCGCATGTTCATCGGACATATACTCCGCATCCATTTGGATCCTGGAAAGCGGCGTGCGTATGTCGTGTGCGATGGCCGTGAGCATATCGTCACGTTCGTGGAGGAGGTTTTGTATCTGACCTTGCATCGCATTGAAGGCGCGCGCGGTTTTCCGAATCTCCGTTGCGCCCCGCTCCGGTATCTTTTTCTGCACCAGGTCGGGCGATTTTCCGAATTTTTCCGCAGAATCCGCAAGCTGCTCAAAGCGCTGGATCATAGCGTTGATGATCCAGAAAATGACCAGCATCACGGCTGCGCAGAAAAGGAAGCTTGCGAAGAGGCATGCCGGCGAATGTCTGACGTTCCATTCAAAAAGAAAAAAAACCATGGACGCATGCACCATGAGCGCCACGCAGAGGCACATGCACAGACGGCCGCGGATGCTGTCTGGCTTCAGCTTTTTAAGCATATTCATCTTTCATCACGGGCATGACCCAGGCATACCCCTCGCTGCGGATGGACTGAATGTAGGGATGGTCTTTGGAATCCCCGAGTTTTTCCCTCAGGCGCCTGACCCTTACGTTGACATTGTTCAGATCCTGGCCGCCTGTGCCAAACAGCTCAGCAATCTGTTCCCTGGTGAACACTGTGCCCGGCTGAGCCAGAAAGCAGGACAAAAGCTTATAATCGCCCTGTGTGAGCATGACGACAAGCCCTTCCTTGCCCATTAGCTGCCTGGTCTTCCGGTTGAGTTTCCATTCGCCGAAACGTATGTTGTCTTGCGCTTCCAGCGCATCTGCCCGAGTTCCGGACGAACGCCGCAGCACGGCATTGATCCGGGCTATGAGTTCAGCAGTGAAGAACGGCTTGGCAATATAGTCGTCGGCACCGGCGTGCAGGCCTGCGACCCTGTCGGTAGGATCGCTGAGGGCTGAAAGCATGATGATGGGCATGTTGCTGGGGCAGTGTCCCTGACCGCTGCGGATCTTCTTGCAGACAGACAGCCCATCGACGCCGGGCAGGAGCACGTCAAGAAGGATGGCGTCAACAGGATGCTCTTCACGCAGGCAAGAAAAAAGCGCCTCCGCATCATTTGCCGGAATGGGACGAAATCCATGGGAAAGGCGCTGGACGAGCTGCTCCCTCAATTCCAGGTCATCTTCAACGACAAGAATTTTCGGTCCTGCCTGCATACGATAAGCCTCTCATCTCCATGGGGCGCGCGCACAGGATGAACGGGTGTGCTGCCAAACCCGAAAGGAGGACGAAAAATTTGCTTGTGAATATTATCCTAAACAAATGTGTTACGCAATATTTTTATTGTTCATGGGCATGTCGCGTGCTTCTATAATTCTTCCAATGTTTCATTGCCAAGCAAATTCAGCTGAATGATATGCAAGATCTGCTGTTCTGACAGCCTGTTCCGACTGAGAAATCCCTGGGAAAGACAGCGCCCTGCTTCTCAGCGGCTTCGGCAAGTTCGACGCCTACAGCAAGGACGTGTAATGCTCCCCTGAAATCAAGCCACCTGTTGTAGTTTTTGCTCACGGTAAAGGGCAGGCGATTTATATCCCAACGCCTGATGAGGACGGCTGGTGTTATACCAATCGATCCATTGGCTGATCGTGCGCCTGGCTTCCTCAAAACTGCTGAAATTGTGCTGCCAAACGCATTCCTCCTTCAGGCTCCGAAAGAAGCGTTCTATGATGCCGTTCTGTTCAGGCGTGTACGGCGTGATAAACTCCTGTGCCAGTTTATAGTCCCGGCAGGTCTCTCGGAAACGTCTGCTCTGGAACACAAGACCGTTATCGCTGCGGATGACAGGCATGGCTCTGTTCGGACGCAGCGTGCCGAAACGTTTGATGCAGGCATTTTCCAGCGCCCGCTCCGCTTCTCTGGCTCGTCCACGGAGGGCAAATTCAAAACCGATCAGTTCGCGGTCACAGCAGTCGATGACAGCAACGAGGTGCCCCCATCCGTCAGCACCGCAAGGGATATGCGTCATGTCAGTCGCCCAACGCCTGTTGGTCATGGTAGTCTGGCTGCGACGTGCCTGGACACGTGGCCGGGCGCTGTTTTTGCGATTCCTGACCTGCCAACCATTGGCAGTAATGATGCGGTGGATGGTGCGCTTCGTCACAATGATCCCATCAGTGAAGCGCAGCAAAGCCCACAGCCTGCGATATCCATACGTGGGATGTTGCCTGATCAGCTCAAGGATCCTTTCAGACAAATCAAGAGATCTGTTCCGTCCGCTCTCCGCCCCTCTTTTATGGGAGGGGCGGGAGCTGCCGGAACGGCTCACGCCGAGTACCCGGCATATCCTTCGTATGGAAGCCCGGGGAAGCATCTCCTTCACTCTCCTGACTTCCATGAAGGTGAAGACGCCACGAAAGGGCGCAGTTTGTTCGCCTCCCTCAGGATGTCCATGTCGAGCACCAGTTCACCGACTTTCTGTTTAAGGCGTTTGATCTGCTCATCCTTCAATGCTTCTTCATCCCGTGGCCGACTTCTGAGGGCGTTTTCTGCACCTAAAAGGAATTTGTCTTTCCAGTCCTCGATCTCAGCCATGGTGAGACCATGCGTCCTTGCTGCTTCCTGGACGGAGGTTTCACCTTTAAGGATGCTGAGGACTAAAGCTCCTTTGCGCTTTGCCGTCCAACGCTGAGTATCTTGCTCATTTTCCATCGTTCACCTCCAAGACGATTCTGTCTTAATGGTGGCGCGGTTTCAATGGGGTGCAGTATAGTGGCATACATTTTGCTAATGGATTTTTGCATAAATACGACTA
>JAEEGH010019960.1_pt1 | contig 13994 bp, 10 predicted proteins | sample 9134181 | NCBI WGS metagenome assembly JAEEGH01 (sample SAMN16246544, study PRJNA631951) | gut metagenome | biome: gut microbiome; feature: rumen; material: DP-attached | host: Bos | place: Iran: Karaj | collected 2018-10
CCTATGGATGCGGGAAGACTCTGATGAGATAATAGATCAGATATTTGAGGATATTCAGGGCACTCAGAGTGGTAATGAGCATTACTATGAGTTTTTTCATAAGATAAAGGCGAGTTGTCCGCAGACCGTATTCTATGGTACGGATGTAGGGCATCAGTATGATACAACCGGAGCAAGGTACCTTTCGTATCTTGCTGATAACGGTCTTGAGGAATCCGATAATTACCACCTGGCAGAAGAGTGTGTAAAGCAGGGAATGGAGCATCATTCGGATCCTACTGTCCGTGACGGGTTTTCGCTCAAAAGAGAATCATACATGATTTCTAACTTTATTGATGCCTACGATAGATGCGGTACCGAGAAGATAATGGGTATATATGGTTCGGCTCATACTGATCTTAGAGATCCGGATCTGATGGCAGGAAGACTGAAATCTCATTATGGTGATGTTATAAGCAGTGTCAGGATCAGTACCATAGCATTCGGAGAGAACAGACCATACAGAATCGGATTCTGTGTTACGGGATTTGTATTTTTATTGATGCTTTTTATTCCGAATATTTACTGGGGCATGAAAGCAAAACCGAAAGGTTATGATGAAGTTGCTAAAGATGAAAACAAGATCCTGCTATTGTTTGAAAGGGTGGGAGAGGTAATGGTGACCTGTGAGTTTTTAATCTTTCCGGCACTTAATCCGTATTTGAAACTGCTTCCTGAAGGTGTGTTTTTTGACTGGAAAATCATAATGAGTGTCGCTGCGCTTGTACTTATGATCCTTTATGAGTGCTATTGGATCAGATATTTCAGAAGTGAGCGGACATTAAAGGATCAGTACAGTTCTTTTGCCGGATTCCCGGTGGCAGGATCTACCCTTCCGGTGCTTGCAGTGCTTCTTCTGGGCTTGTATTCCATGAATCTGGTCGTGATCGTTTCAGGGGTTATCCTGGGAATCGGGCATATCGGAATACATTTGATGCACTATAAAGAAATAATCGGAAAAGAATAAGTGTAAATGCTGCGTGTGCGAACTATAAGAGAGATGGATGTTCAAGAAACTTAGGGAGAGTAATATGAAAATAAAAAGAGTTACTGAAGATGAAAGAGTAGGGGAGTTTATTAACAATGAGTTTTCCGATTATGCGACTGACTGTGAGGTAGCACTTAACTACGAGGAGTTTTGTTTTGCGGCGGAAGATGAAGGCAAAATTGTCGGAGTTATCACCGGCAGAGCCTACTACAATGAGGTACATATCGGAGATCTGATCGTTGGTAAAGGTTATAGAAGAGATGGTGTCGGTAGTAAACTTGTTGCAGCTGTTGAAGATGCATATAAGGGAAAAGGCTATGAAAAAATAGCACTTACAACTTTTGGTTTTCAAGCACCGGAGTTTTATAAAAAACTTGGATATGAATTGGAATTTGTTCGTAAGGACAAAGATCCAAAACTTAGCAAGTATTTTTATTTGAAGAATATTTAACGTTAATACCGGCAATTTATAAGTAAGGGTGGATATATGTCAGACAGAAAATATTTATATACGGAAAGAGCACACTATATGTGCCCGAATATGCACTTTGGCATTATGGCGGAGATTGGAGCGGAGTTTGATGCGAACGGAATCAATGAGAGCATAGCAGTTCTTAAATCGGCTCATCCTCTTATGAGAAGCCTGATTGCCGAGGAACAGGAAAGTTCCAAGGTCTATTATGAGGAACATCCGGAACTTGAGATTCCGGTAACGATAAAAGAGGCAGGCGATGATTGGCAGGCTGATTATGATACGGTATCCAAAGCAGGGTGGAATGTTCAAAAGGATGCATTGCTTAAGGTCTTTGCTTATCCTTCCGAAAGCGGAACGAGAGTCCTCTTTATAACGCATCATCTTCTTTGCGACGGGAGAGGACTTCTTCAGTTAGTGCAGGAGTTTGCGGGCCATTATGTGAATGGTGTTAAGCCGCACTCGGTTGACGAAAAACTTATGGAGAGTCTTGATGACCTTCCGAGTGGCAGTGACCTTGGCTTTATCAGTAAAATGTTAATCAAGAATGCTAATAAGAACTGGCGTAAAGAAGGACATAGGGTCAGCTATGACGAGTATCTTACGTTCGAGCGTGAATATGATTCAAAACAGATTATTAAGCGTGAGATAAAGAATATTGACGGAGAAGAGCTTGATACTCTCCTTGCTTTATGCAAGGGAAATGGGGTATCACTTAATGACTATCTTGTTGCTAAGATGATGATTGATGAGGGTACGGATAAGGTGGTCATAGCTTCCGACATAAGGAATAAGATTAAAAACTACAAAGACGGCGCTCTTGGAAACTATGCGACTGCATTCGGAGTGGTAGTTAAGAAAAAATCTGAGATCATGGAGCTTGCCAAGGCTGTAGATGGTGAAGTCAGGAACATCACCGGTAAGTCGGAGAAGGAAATGCTCGTTCTGTCATGCTATTTCAATATGGAGCCGGAACTGCTTGATTCCATAGCTGTATCGACCATTGGAAGTTTTGAGAGCAAGGCCGGCAGATTTGTCGGCGGCAAAATGTTCGGTTATGAAAAGCGCGACGGCCATTGTATTACGAATCTTGGCAGGGTAGATAGCAACGTTATAAGCGAGGCTGTGTTCATTCCGCCTGCGTCTCCCGCAAACACAAAGGCGTGGGGCGTGCTGACGATAAATAAGAAGATGAGGATATGTTCGATACAATCAAGAGAGGATCGTGATGTCTAAGAAAATATGCCGTTATCTGATAGCGGCTTTTGCAATAACATATTTGTTTTGGGGATTGGATATTGTTCTAAGTTGCCTGGGCTTATATGAGCATCCGGCCTACAATGTCGGAATAGTATTCTATGTAATTGCCGCATGTGCGCCTATGGCCTCAGTATTAATTCTTTGGCAAAAGGAAGATGGCAACTTTTTGAAAACAATATTTAGATTTCAAAATCCGCTTCTTGAGCTGTCATTATTGCTCGCATTTTTATTGATACGATTCGGGATACCCTTTCTGTTTGGTGATGTAAGGATAACAGGAGGAATTTGGCAGGTATTGATATTTATTCCGGTAATGTTTTTGTTCGGCGGTTTTGAAGAAGTCGGATGGCGAGGATATTTACAGCCTGTATTGGAAGAGAAGTGTGGTTTTATAATTGCCACTCTGATCAATTGGGCAATATGGGTCGTCTGGCATATTCCGCTGTGCTTTATTAAAGGCACATACCAGTATTCCGGCAGTTATCTGTGGTTTGCAATCTCATTGTTGGGGTCGGCTTTTTCGGCGGCTGCATTACATAGAGTTAAAGGAAGTATAATACCTTGTATCCTATTTCACGCTACAGGAAATGCCATTGTAAGTTATGGCCTGTCAATCGGCGATGGAACCGGCGCCATAGTTTCTTATGCTGCTCAGATTATCTTTGCCATATTGATAGCATGCCTTTGTAAAAGAACGAGTTCACATAGATGACCTTTCATAAAACGTATTATATATTCGGCAAAAATAGCAATAAGTGGTTATTTTTGCCGAATTTTCGTTTATAATGGAATTAATAGTTGTGTTAGTAATGTAAATATACGGAGGGGCAATATGGCGAAAGCTAGAACTCGGATTAATATGAGACGTAAGGCATTCATTTTTTCAACGATTGCGATACTGACTGTATCCATAGGAACAGCGGGACTGTCTTATAAGATTAGTGCGAAGATCATTGATAACTATTACAAGACTCTTACCATGGACTGTGCCGAGAATTTTGCAAATATGGTGGATGTTGAATTCCTCTGGGAACTCAGAAAAGTCGAGGAATCGGAAGAATATCAGGCAGTGAGGGACCATGCCGAAGAGACGGATAATCCGGAGGAAGTAGAGGCTTATCTTAAGGAGCAGGGACTCTGGGAAGGAGTCACTAATCTGAGGGCACAGATAGACGGATATATCGAAAGCATGCATGCTATCGAATATACCTATATTCTGAGAAGAAATGAAGAGGGCGGCACAACCGACATGTATATAATGGATGACTCAACCAATCCGACATATGTGGCGGGTAGTTTCATTGAGACCGAGCCGGAATTTATAGGTATGGGTGCCGACCAGAGGATAGAGCCGACCATCTCTAACGGATCATGGGGGCGTTTGTGCTCTGCCTATGTTCCTGTTTTCCTGGAAGATGGTACACTTGTAGGCCAGATCGGTTGTGATATCGGTATGGATGAGGTCGTCCATGAGCAAAGAGTCTGTCTTGTATACATTTTGCTTGGCACCGTAGTTCTTACCTTGCTGATGGTGGCTATATACGGTGTATTGATTGACCGAACATGGATAAGGAAACTCTCTGCGTTGACCACAGAACTGAAGAAGTTCAACCCTGCGCCCACGCAGGATTATGAGGCTGCAGGTGTGATACAGTGCAGGGAAAAGAGTAACGACGAGATAGATGATCTCTATCAGAGCGTGCACGATATGCAGGTAAGAATCGTTGACAATATCAATGATATGGACTCAATGAATGTTGAGCTGGAAAGAGCAGCCAGAATGAAGTCTGACTTCCTTGCCAATATGTCTCATGAGATTCGTACGCCCATGAATGCGGTTCTGGGAATGACGGAGATTGCCCTGAGGGAGGATATAACCGAACCGGCGAGAGATGCCCTTACACAGATTCAGAAATCCGGCAGAAATCTGTTGAATATCATCAATGATATATTGGATTATTCCAAGATTGAATCCGGTAAAATCGAGATTATTCCTGAAAAGTATGAGCCATTAAGCGAGCTGAATGATGTAGCCAATATATTGTCCACAAGAATAGGGGCTAAAGATCTGGAACTCTATATGGTTGTGGATACAAAGCTTCCCCGTCTTTTGTATGGTGATGCCATGAGAATCAGACAGGTTCTGATCAATCTGGCAAATAATGCCATTAAGTTCACTCAAAAAGGCAGTGTAAACATAAGGCTCAGTTGTGAGCAAGCGGGAGACGACAATGTAAGGCTGACTTATCACATTATAGATACCGGAATCGGTATCAAAAAAGAAGATATAGAGAAGCTCTTTACCAGTTTTACACAGATCGATTCAAGGAGAAACCGCTCCGTGGAAGGTACAGGTCTGGGACTTGCTATATCACAGCGACTGGTTAAGGCCATGGGCGGCGAACTGGGCGTAGACAGTACTTACGGAAAAGGTTCGGACTTCTGGTTCACCATAGAGCAGCAGATCTTGGATCCGAATACGGATCTTTATGTAGAGAATGCGTCTAAAAAGAAGGCTATAGGCCTCAGAGAAAATGATGTTCGAAGTAAGATATTCAAAGATGAGATGCAGAAGCTTGATATTGAATTCACTGAGATTGATTCAATAGATGACTATATTGCTTCGGAAAAACAGGATTATATATTCCTGGAATACAGACAGTACACCGATGATATGCGGAGATTCTTTGAAGAACATCCGAATACAAAGGGCGTTGTTCTGATAGAATACAGTTCGGATTTTATCTCAGGGGCTCCCAATGTGCATGCTTTGAGAAGGCCTGTTTCTACCCTGGCAGTAATCAGAGCCCTTAATGATAATAATGATGTAATCAGGTCTGCTGAGACGGAAGATGATTTTATCATTGATTTCACGGCTCCGGATGCCAGAATCCTGGTGGTGGACGATAATGCAATTAATATCACGGTTGTAGAAGGTTTGCTGGCTCCCATGCAGATCAATATTGATTCCGCATTGAGCGGTCAGGAAGCTATAGAAAAAGTGACTGCCTCTGACTACGATATTGTCTTCATGGATCATATGATGCCGGGCTTGGATGGAGTTGATGCGACTAAGATCATCAGACAGCTTCTTCCGGATAAACAGAATCTTGTTATTATAGCTTTGACAGCCAATGTCATGGAAGATGCCAGAGAACAATTCACGGAAGCCGGTATGAATGATTTTGCAGGCAAGCCCATTGAGCTCAGGGAGATTGTATCCAAACTGAAGAAATGGCTTCCTCAGGATAAGATCCACAAAGGTACGGCGACAAGTGAAAGAACCACTGTCGATGCCGATACCGAGACATATCCGATTCTCGGATATGAGGGCTTGGACAGTGCTTCTGCCATAGATACGATGGGCTCTGTACCTCTTTACAATAAGATTGTAGCTGAGTATTGCCACATGGGAGAGGGTAAATACGAGGATATTAAGAGCGCATTTGACTTAGAGGATATAGATAATTTCACAATAAGAGTGCATGCTTTAAAGAGTAGTTCCAGACAGATAGGAGCGGCAGCTCTTGGCGACATGTGTGAGGAACTGGAAAAAGCGGGTAAAGCAAGGGATATGGATACTATCCGCGAAAAAACAGGCCCTATGCTTGAGACCTTCAGTAAACTGCTGGATGCACTGGCTGTATATTATCCCAAGAGTGAAGAGGGAGATAAGTCACTGATTAACGATGAGGTCCTTAAAGAACAGCTTAATGTTCTTCGTACAGCCTGCGATGACCTGGATATGGATGCCATGGAGGAAGTTGCCGGGGAGCTCAGAAAATATTCTTACTCTGACGGTGTGCAGGACAAGATTGACGAACTTTTGAATGCAATCGATCATATCGATGCCGAAGAATGTGAGCGTCTGATAGGGGAACTCTTATAATGAAAGAGAACGATAACTGATACAATGAAGAGCTATGACCCGGTATAATCGGTCATAGTTCTTTATGGTATACATTTATGAGGATGATGTAGTATAATCATTTTGTTTGAGGGGATATTAAAAACGATATTTGACAGGAAAAGGAACTAGATGAACGCTGCACTGTCTGTTATTCTGGGCATAATAATCGCTATAGTCGGGCTGTTTATCATATATCTGCTCGTTCTCAACATATCGGCATTTTTGGTTGATCCTCATAAAATATATGAGGATGACAGCAAATATTACAGATTTCTATTTAACTTATCAACTTTTTTCACAATAAAAATAATGCGAATAAGGCTGCATGTAAGCGGCCTTGAGAAGGTTCCTAAGGAGGGGCGTTTTGTTCTCGTGGGCAATCATGTGTCCAATTACGATCCCATACTTACGGAATATGTTTTAAAGGACAGACAATTGGCCTTTATCTCCAAAGAGGCCAACATGCATATACCTGCCTTTGGCAGAATAATCAGAAGAATGTGCTTCTTATCGATAGACAGGGAGCACCCAAGTATTGCCGCACAGACCATATATAAGGCGGCGGATATGATAAAGCAGGACAAGGTGAGTTTTGCGGTATATCCCGAAGGAACAAGAAGTAAAAGCGGAGAATTGCTTTCATTTCACAATGCCGTATTTAAGGTTCCCAAGACAGCGGATGTACCCATAATTGTAATGTCAATCAAAGGGACCAATTCCATATTCAAAGACTTTATATGGAAACGGACCGATGTATATCTGGACTTTTTGGAAGTTCTTGACAAGGAGTACGTGGAAGCCAACCGTACTCATGAAATAGGGGAAAGAGTGGAAAAAATCCTTAGAGAAAAACTTGAGCAGGAATACAAGGAGGAAACAATCGATGGCTAGGTATAATATTCTCTACAACAGCCTTGCGGCCAACGGGAACGGTGAAGAAAATGCGAAGAAATTAAGGGACATCTTAAAAGGAGATGAACTGAAATTCGAAGATGTAACAAAGGTAGACGACTATAAGGCCTATTTTGAGGAGTTTACGTCAGAGGATATATTCGTCATCAGCGGTGGTGACGGTACTCTTAACAGATTTGTTAATAATACAAAAGATATAAATGTTCCCGAGCATATATATTATTATCCTGCGGGAACCGGCAATGATTTTGCCAATGATATCAATTACAAAGAAGCTGACGGTATAGTTGAGATAAGCAACTATCTTAAGGACCTTCCGACAGTCATCATAAACGGTAAAGAAGAATTATTCTTAGACGGAATCGGATACGGAATAGACGGATATTGCTGCGAAGAGGGCGACAGACTTAAGGCGACTTCCGATAAGCCTGTTAACTATACGGCTATTGCCATTAAGGGCCTTTTGTTCAAATTCAAGCCCGCCAATGCTACTGTCAGCGTAGACGGAAAAGAGATGAAGTTTAAGAAAGTATGGCTTGCGCCTACAATGAACGGTCGTTTCTACGGAGGCGGAATGATGCCTACACCTTCTCAGGACAGGGCTTCAAAAGACAGACATCTTTCCCTTCTTGTATGGCACGGTTCGGGCAAACTGTCGACACTTTCGGTATTCCCTTCCATCTTCAAGGGTGAGCATCTTAAGCATGATAAGATGTGTAAGCTCTTCACGGGAAAAGAGATTACCGTAAGCTTTGACAAGCCATGCGCACTTCAGATAGACGGAGAGACCGTTAAGGATGTAACATCATATACGGCGAGATTATAGGGGATCGTCCCTAGATATAGAGACCACGCAAACGCATCAAAAGAGGAGAAGAAACATGAAAAAAGACAACATTGCAATGCTTCTTAAAGGCAATCCTTATCCGGGAAGAGGAATCATCATTGGTAAGACACCGGATGGTAAGAAAGCCGTAACTGCTTATTTTATAATGGGCAGAAGTTCCAACAGCCGTAACAGAGTTTTTGTGGAAGACGGTGAGGGAATAAGGACACAGGCCTTTGATCCTTCAAAACTTGAGGATCCTTCGCTTATAATCTATGCACCGGTAAGAGTGCTCGGCAACAAGACAATTGTTACAAACGGTGATCAGACAGATACAATATATGAGGGCATGGACAAGCAGATGACTTTTGAACAGTCCCTCAGAAGCCGCGAATTTGAGCCGGACGGACCCAACTTCACACCAAGAATATCAGGTGTTATGCATATCGAAAACGGCTCTTTTAACTATGCTATGAGCATTCTCAAGAGCAATAACGGCAATCCCGATGCATGCAACAGATATACCTTTGCATACAGCAATCCCATTCAGGGAGAGGGACACTTCATCCATACTTACATGGGTGACGGCAATCCCCTTCCAAGCTTTGAAGGAGAGCCTGAGTGGATTGATATCGAAGGTGATATCGATGAGTTCACCGCTATGCTCTGGGACAGCCTGAACGAAGAGAACAAGGTAAGCCTTTTTGTAAGATATATTGATATTGCATCAGGCAGCTACGAAACAAGAATCGTTAACAAGAACAAATAGAGTTTTTTGAAAGGAATGATTATGAAAGAATTGGAATTGAAGTATGGATGTAACCCCAACCAGAAGCCTTCCAGAATATATATGGAAGACGGCAGCGAACTCCCTATAGAGGTTCTGAACGGCAGACCGGGATACATCAACTTTCTTGATGCCTTCAACGGATGGCAGCTGGTTAAGGAACTTAAGGAGGCTACGGGATATCCGGCAGCAACTTCTTTCAAGCATGTATCTCCGGCAGGTGCGGCAGTAGGACTTCCCATGTCTGATGTGCTTAAGAAGATATACTGGGTAGACGATCTTGGAGAACTCACTCCTCTTGCCAATGCCTATGCAAGAGCCAGAGGCGCTGACAGGATGAGCAGCTTCGGTGATTTTATAGCTCTTTCCGATGAGTGTGATGAATGCACAGCCAATCTGATCAAGAGAGAGGTATCCGACGGTGTAATCGCTCCCGGATATACTGACAAGGCTCTTGAGATTCTTAAGTCAAAAAAGAAGGGCAATTATAACGTCATAAAGATTGATCCTTCTTACAAGCCTGCGCAGATCGAGCGTAAGCAGGTATACGGAATCACATTTGAACAGGGAAGAAATGAGCTCAGTTTTGATGATTCCCTTCTTTCCAACATAGTTACAAAGAATAAAGATCTTCCGAAGAATATCAAGGATGACATGAAGATTGCCCTTATTACTTTGAAATACACCCAGTCCAATTCCGTATGCTATGTAAAGGACGGACAGGCTATCGGTATAGGAGCGGGACAGCAGTCGAGAATTCATTGTACAAGACTTGCCGGAAGCAAGGCTGATAACTGGATGTTAAGACAGTGCCCCAAGGTACTTGATCTTCAGTTTGTTGACACTCTGGGCCGTGCGGACAGAGACAATGCCATAGATATCTACATAGGTGAGGAATATATGGACGTCCTTGCAGAGGGAACATGGCAGAATATCTTCAAAGTAAAGCCGGAAGTCTTTACAAAGGAAGAGAAGGCTGCATGGATTGCAAAATTCGATGATGTTGTTCTCGGATCCGATGCATTCTTCCCCTTTGGCGACAATGTTGAGAGAGCAAGAAAAAGCGGCGTAAAATACATTGTTCAGCCCGGCGGATCCATAAGAGACGATCTTGTCATTGAATGTGCGGACAAATATGGCATGGTTATGGTGAATAATGGCGTCAGACTATTCCATCATTAATAAAAAAGGCGTATAATATAGGTTAATCAGTTTTCCCATATGGGATTGTACTGAGTGGGGTTGTGTAGTATTGGGAGAAACCATATGGATAAAGATTCGTTACAGTACGACCAGCTTACGGGCCTGCTGGGGAGAGATTCTTTCCATCATTGTACGCGTCGTCCATTCAAAAAATATCCCGATGAGACCTTTGCACTCATGCTTGTGGACATCAACAGACTGACCATGATTAATGAGCTCTTTGGTCTCAATGAAGGGGATAAACTCTTAAAATATCTTGGTGATACTCTTCAAAGAGTATTTCTTGGTGTGCAGGGGAGCAACTGCGCAAGGCTTCAGGCAGATCTTTTTGCCGTGTCATTTGTTTACCACAAAGAAGATGTTGAAAAATACATATCCTTGATCGAGAGTGAGATCAAAAAATACAGTCTTTCTCTTAACATAGATATTCTGCTTTCCTTTGGTATATACATAGTAGAGGATAAGGAAATGGAAGGCCCTCTTATGAGAGACAGGGCTTCTCTTGCCCTTAAATCGATCAAGGGGAATTACATCCGCCACTATGCATTTTATGATGCCGACATGCGTGAACGTGTGCTTAAGGAACAGAGGATTACCCAGACCATGAGCAGGGCTTTGGAAAAAAAGGAATTCCTGGTATATTTCCAGCCAAAGCATAGTCTGGAAGATGGGACGATCATCGGAGCAGAAGCACTTGTAAGATGGATCTCTCCGGAAAAAGGAACGATCTCTCCCGGAGAATTTATACCCATTTTTGAAGAGAACGGCTTTATCATGAAACTTGATATGTATGTGTGGGAAGAGGCTTGCAGATTCCTTAGAGAGCAAATGGATAAAGGCAATGACATAGTGCCGATCAGTGTTAATATCTCAAGGATTGACCTTTATAATCCCGAGTTGTGTTCATTTATAAAAGGTCTTGTGGAAAAATATGACATTCCAAGATCAAAACTTGAACTGGAATTCACGGAGAGTGCCTTCATGGATAATCCGCAGCTCCTTATTCAGACAATGTCAACTCTGAGGGATTACGGATTCACTGTAGAGATAGATGACTTCGGCAGCGGCTATTCGTCTCTTAATATGTTAAAAGATGCGCCGGTCGATGTGCTTAAGATAGATCTTCATTTTCTTTCTAAAGGCGATAATGGAGAGAGAGCGGACAGCATAATGTCCGCCATAGTCAGAATGGCCAAGATGCTTGGCATGTTATCCATAGTTGAGGGTGTTGAGACTCAGGCGCAGATTGACTTTTTAAAGACTATAGGCTGTACCATGGCGCAGGGATATTATTTTGCAAAGCCCATGCCCTGGGATGAATTCGTTGAATATATCATAAGCTGCAATGCAGGGATCGAACCCAGAGATCCCAGACTCAGTGATTCCTTTAAGTCGATAGATCCAGAGATATTCTGGAATGAGACAGTCGGAGGTCCGACAGGAATCGGTGTTATGTGTGATGCCTGTATGCTTATTGAAGACTATGGTGACAGCAGAGAAGTTCTTAAGGTGAATGAAACATATTTTGAGACATTCGGCTTCCCCAATATGGACTGCAGTGAACTGGAAGAACATATACACAGAACAGGTAATCAGGAGGAACTTGGGAAATTCCTCAGGGACATATTTGAAACAGCCGCAGATGGCAGATCAAACGGAACAGGTGTATTTACATTTTTTAAGAACGGTGAGCCGCGTGATATGTATGCGAGAGGCCGTCTTATTTCTGTAAGACACGGCAGGAACATATATTTTGTTGTAATGCAGGATCTGACAAATAAGTTGAATATATGACAGTAAACTGATTTATGCTATAATTGACCTCGGGTTTCGGCCCGAGGTCATTTTATGATATAAGGAGACAAAGAATATGGCTAAAGATGCGACACTTGTAATAATGGCTGCCGGTATGGGAAGCAGATACGGTGGATTAAAACAGATAGATCCTGTAGATGAAGCAGGCAATATAATTATGGATTTCAGTATCTACGATGCGAGACGTGCAGGCTTCAAGAATGTGGTATTTATTATCAAACACCAGATTGAGGCTGATTTTAAGGCATCCGTAGGTGATAGAATCAGCAAATACATGAATGTTAAATACGTATTCCAGGAGTTGGATAAGCTTCCTGCAGGTTACAGCATTCCTGAAGGAAGAGTTAAGCCTTTTGGAACAGGACATGCCATTCTGTGTGCAAAAGATGTAATAGACGGTCCTTTTGCGGTTATCAATGCAGACGATTATTATGGAAGCTGCGCTTTTGAGACTATATATAAGCAACTGACTACTGTTGAAGACGATGAAAAATACAGATATGCCATGGTAGGCTACAAGCTTCACAACACTCTTACAGAGAATGGTCATGTGGCAAGAGGTGTCTGTGTTGTTGATGAGAATGGTATGCTTAAGACTATCAATGAGAGAACCAGAATCGAGAAGCACGGAGAAGATGCAGAGTATACCGAAGACGACGGTAATACATGGGTAAAACTGCCGAAGGACAGTCTTGTTTCCATGAACATGTGGGGCTTCAATGCAAGTATGCTGGATGAGCTTGAGAAGAGATTCACATCTTTCCTTGATAAAGATCTGCCGGCCAATCCTCTTAAGGCAGAATACTTCCTCCCCTTTGTTGTGGATGAACTGCTTCAGGAAGACAAGGCTACGGTCAGAGTGCTTCCTACAGACGATGTATGGCATGGAGTAACATATAAGGAAGACAAGCCTCAGGTTGTGGCGGCAATCAAGGCTCTTAAGGACAAAGGACTCTATCCTGAAAAACTCTGGGAATAAGACGGAGATTACCCATATGGAACAGAATCTTATAAAATGTCCCAATTGCGGTGCGGATATTAATCCCATGACGGACAAATGCCCATTCTGCGGTTTTATTAATCCCGAGGGTGCCGAACAGAAGTATATGGACAATCTTGAGGATGTCAGGAAGCAGTTGGACGTGGTGGATGAAGAAGCTGCCGATGAATATAAAAAGGGAATAGGACAAAGTGTAAAAGTCGCAAGGAACACTGTAATTGTAATAGTCTGCCTTGCAGCCCTTATCGGAGCGATAGTTTTAATACATCATATGTACAGAACTTTTCTTTATGAAAAGGTATATAAGATAGGTGAAGTTAAGGATACTCCCGAAGAACTTGCATGGCAGAGATCTTTTTTCGAAGAACTGGACGGTCTCTATGCAGAGGGAAAATATGATGAGATGTATCAAAAATACAAGGAAGAGAGCAAAGGACACAATGTGTGGTCCTATGAAAGAGCTCCTTTCTTGGAGATGTATTCGGATTATATGTCCCTGAAGGATACTTACTTGCCCTTGCTTAATGAGGGCCGGCTTGAGAAGTATACGGCCCAGAGCATGACGGCGCTGGCTCTCAGATATTATTATGAGATATATAAGGATGAGTCTTATTATGCCCATGTTCTCAACGAAGATGATCTGGCATATTTAGACAGTATAAGAGAGGACTTTATTCTTGACATCGTGTATAACAGAATGGGATACAGCGATGAAGAGCTTGAAGAGGCCAAGAAAGACATCGTAGGAAACATGTCATTTGATTGGGATAAGGCCTATGATT
>JAEEGH010019963.1_pt1 | contig 13992 bp, 6 predicted proteins | sample 9134181 | NCBI WGS metagenome assembly JAEEGH01 (sample SAMN16246544, study PRJNA631951) | gut metagenome | biome: gut microbiome; feature: rumen; material: DP-attached | host: Bos | place: Iran: Karaj | collected 2018-10
ACGGCGGCGTGAACTTCGCCGTAGGCCGCCAGCACGGGGTCGACGAGAAGACGCTGAAGCACATTGCCAACGCCTACCGGCTGGTGTTCAACGGCGGCACGTCGCTCTTCGACGCCGTCAACCAGATCGTGGAGCAGGTGCCCGACGGCCCGGAGATCCGTCATATCATCGAGTTCCTGCGCGCCACGAAGCTTGGCATCATTTCAAGGAAGTAGACCACGCTGACTGGGCCTTATGAGGAATTGGCTGAGGAAACGTACTGGACTGCTAATCATCGTGCTGGCAGCGGTGCTGTTGGAGATTCTTTCCGCAGCACAATATTACTCTACGCACATCCTGATGGAAGAGCAGCTGGAGAAGCGCGCTGAGAGCGAACTGACGCTGAAAGCCATTCTGATTAAGAGCAGGCTCAACTCAGCCGAGGACGACCTGAAGAACCATGTCTGGGACATCTGCGAAAACCTGACGCATCCCGACTCTGTGGCGCAGTCCATCGGGCGCATGATTCATCTCAGCCGCTTCTTGCAGGGCGGAGCAGTAGCGTTCGTGCCTGATTACTACCCAGCCAAGGGCCGGCTGTACGAACCGTATGCCCAGAAGAGTGGCGACAGCATCGTGAAGCGCCAGATAGGCGGCCCCGACCACGACTACACGACAAGCGTTTTCTACCAACAGGCCATCGCTGCCAACGATGCTTTGTGGATAGATCCTTACGAGGACACTGCGGGAGCGCAGACATCGGTCATTTCCTACACCAAGCCTATTTATGACAAGCGTCGGGAACTGGCCGGTGTGGTGTGTGTCGACGTGGCATTGAACTGGCTGAGAGACACCATCGACCGCCGCCACATCTATCCGTCGTCGTTCGTCATACTGCTTACTGAAGACGGCCGGCCGATTATCCGTCCTTCCGAGAGCCGTATCAGCATGGAGGAGTCGGATGCCATCATCAGCCTTATCAACGACAGTACGGTGGCTCGCGAGAAAAGCAGCAACGGACGGACTACGAAGATATACTTCGACACCAACAAGCGCGACGGTACAATCTTCTACGCCAATCTGAAAGGCAAGCCCCACTGGCTGCTGGCCGTTGTGTGCTATGACGACGAGGTTTACGGGCCGCTTAAGGAGTTGCGCCTCCGTCTGCTGCTGCTCTCTTTGTTGGCCTTTGGCATTCTGCTGTACATGATTTACAGTTTTGCCCGCAACGAGAAGAAGCTGATGAAGCAGACGCTGGAGCAGGAGCGGATAGGCAGTGAACTGCGCATAGCAAGTGAGATACAGACACAGATGCTGCCTCGGGAGAACAGCGTCACACGCGACGATGTCGACATCTATGGCTCGCTGGTACCGGCACGTGAGGTGGGCGGCGACCTCTTCGATTTCTTCATCCGCGACGAGAAGCTGTTCTTCTGCATCGGCGACGTCAGCGGCAAGGGCGTGCCCTCGGCCATGCTGATGGCCGTCACCCATTCGCTGTTCCGCTCGGCCTCTGCTCATGAGAACAACCCTGCGCGCATCATGCAGAATATCAATGAGGCGTGTTGTCATGGCAATGAGTCCAGCATGTTCGTCACCTTCTTCATCGGCGTGCTCGACCTGCCCACCGGGCGGCTCCGCTACTGCAATGCCGGCCACGACAAGCCCATCTTGATAGTCGGCCACAATTTGATGCCCGAAGACCGTAAACCCAACCTCCCGCTTGGCGTGTTCGATGATGTCAAGTATACAGCTAACGAGTGGCTTGTTCCTCCAGGCTCCACCTTATTCTTATATACCGACGGTCTGACCGAGGCCATGAACAGCCAGCACAAGCAGTTTGGCTTAGACCGGTTGCACACCGTTCTTCAGGAAGGTGAGGAAATGCCGCAGGCGCTTCTGCAGAAGGTGACCGATGCGGTGGCCGGATTTGTGGAGGAATACGAACAGAGCGACGACCTGACAATGCTCGCCATACACTATACGCCGAAGGTTGAGAAGGTTGTCCTGGACGAATCGCTGACACTGAGAAACGATTCGCGGCAGGTGGCGCAGCTGAGCACGTTCGTCAAGGACGTGACGGGCAGGCTGCCGCTGAACGCCAAACAGGCCGGCGAAATCCGCCTGGCTGTCGAGGAGGCTGTCGTCAACGTGATGGAGTATGCCTATCCCGTTGGAACGGAGGGCGACGTTACCATTGAGGTCAAGTCAGACGGGCAGCAGGTGAAATTCATTATCAGCGACACGGGCGTCGCTTTCGACCCCACGGAAGCGGCGAAGGCCGACACTACGCTGTCGGCTGAAGACCGTCCCATCGGCGGACTTGGCATCCTTCTGGTGAGGCGGCTGATGGACAGCATCAACTATGAGCGTGTGGACGGCAGGAACATCCTCACGCTGAAAAAGACAATCCAAAACAATTAACTATACCATTATGAAGACTACAATTGAAGAACTTAACGGCAAGCTGATTGCCACGTTGGAAGGAGAAATGGACACCGCCGCTGCCTTAGAGGCGGAAAAGGCGCTGCAGCCGCTATTTAAGAGCGACGGGCGTGACGTCGTCATAGAGTGCGAGGGACTGGAGTATATCGCCTCCAGTGGTCTGCGCATCCTGCTCGGCATCCTGAAAGGTGCCAAGGCCGGCGGCAGTAAGGTGACGCTGCGCAACGTGAACGACGATATCAAGAACGTGTTCAAGCTGACGGGATTCATCGACCTCTTTGACTTTGAGTAAACCGCTATGGTTACTATTCGCGTTTCACCCATCAGGCTCCTGTGCATGGCGGGACTGCTGTCATTGTCTCTTGGCGCTACTGGCCAAGAGGAGGAGAACCGGCTGACCACTGACCTGCAGTTTATGGCCCGTGGTGAGATTCGCAATGGCGGACTGCCGCAAACCAATGATGAAGAGACGAGTGGCGACAGGTCGAACTTCCTGTTAGGGCGTGCCAGACTGCTGATTGACTATCAGCGCCCCAATCTCGAGACCAAGATGAGCATTCAGCACTCGGGCGTCTGGGGGGACAAAGGCAGCAACATCAACGTCTTTGAAGCTTGGGCCAGGCTGAACGCCAAGAACGGACTCTTTGTTCAGGCTGGCCGCCAAGCCCTGGCCTACGACGACGAGCGTATCATCGGTCCCAACGACTGGGCGATGGCTGCGCTGTCGCACGACGCGTTGAAGTTTGGCTACGAAGGTCATGGCCATAAATTTCATGCCATTCTGGCCTATAACCAGAATGCTGAGAACATGAACAGCGGTAGCGACTATTACAGCGGCGGCGCACAGCCTTACAAGTCGATGCAGACAGGCTGGTACCACTATGACTTTGCCAATGTGCCGCTGGGAGCATCGCTGCTGTTTATGAACATCGGCTTGCAGGCAGGCGATAAGGGTGCCGGGGACGAACGTACTGAGTGGCAGCAGATTGTCGGTGCCTACGTGAAGTACAATCCCGGTCTGTGGTCGGCAGAAGCATCGTACTACAACCAAGGCGGTCACGACGAGGATGGTATTAAAATCAAGGCCTGGATGGCCAGCGTGAAGGCCACGCTGAAACCAAGTCCGGCCTATGGCTTTGAGGCCGGTTTCGACTACCTGAGTGGTGACGAGTACTTCGCCGTGCCCAAAAAGGGCGGCATTGGCCTGACGCGACACGATGTCATCAGGGGCTTCAACCCCATATACGGCTCTCACCATCAGTTCTATGGGGCTATGGACTTCTTCTATGTCAGCACCTATGTCAACGGCTTCACGCCCGGTCTGCAGAATGCTTTCGTCGGCGGCTATGTCAAGCCTCTGAAGGGGTTGAAGATAGGACTCGACTACCATTATCTGGCTACGGCCACCAAACTGCACCAGATAGACATGACGCTCGGCCACGAGATTGAGCTGCGAGCCTCCTACCAACTGATGAAGGACGCCTCGCTCTCAATGGCTTACTCCTATATGACAGGCACTGAGACGATGGAGCGCCTGAAGCGCGCCTCCAACGACGGCAGCCTGCGCTGGGGATGGATATCACTGAACGTGTCGCCCCGAATCTTTTCTACTAAATGGTAAGCAAAGAATAACCTAAAACTAAGAGATATGACAACTAAAACACCTCTGTCGAAAACCCAGTATGGCCTCTATGTGGAATGTGTCAACCATCAGGGAGAGGTCTGCTACAACCTACCGTATTTATATATGCTGGACGGCAGCCTCGACGGCGACCGCCTCTGCCGTGCCATCGAGTCGGCTGTTGCTGCCCATCCTACGCTGTTCACCCGCATCGCCCTTGACGACAACGGCGAGCCTTTCCAGACTGTTGCCGCAGACGACAGTTTTACCATCGCTGTCGAGCCCATCGACGACATCGAGGCCGTGAAGCCCACGCTCGTTGCGCCCTTCGACATTTACAACGACCGTCTGTTCCGCATCCGTCTGTTGCGCGATGCTAAGCGATACTATCTTTTCATCGACTATCACCATATCATCGTCGACGGAACGTCGATGCAGCTGATGCTGAACGACATCGACAAAGCCTATCACGGCGTGACCCTCGAGCCAGAGGAACTGACGCTGGCTGATGTGGCCGCCAATGAAGAGGCAGAACGCCAGACGCCAGCCTTCGCCGAAGCCAAGGAGTGGTATGCCAAGAACTTCGACTGCGGCGATGTGTACACCCCGCTGATTCCCGACCGCGAGGAGGCCGTGCCCACCGAGTCCTCCCTGCTACGCACCTTAAGCGTAAGCATCGGTTCTGTCGATACCTTCTGCAAGTCGAACGGCATCTTCAAGAGCACGCTGTTCACGCAGGCCTATGCCCTGTTGCTGGCGAAGTTCAACAACGAGCAGGAGTCGCTGTTCACGACGGTGTTTAACGGTCGTCAGGACAAGCGCCTGAGCCGCACCGTGGGAATGTTCGTCAAGACACTGCCCGTCTATGCCAAGTTTACCAACGACACGACAGTGCTCGACTTTCTGCGTGCCGGTCAGGAGCAGATGGGCGGCTGTCGCCAGCACGACGTCTACTCTTTCAGCGACCTGATGGAGGACCTGAAGCCGCAGAGCAACTCGATGTTCGCATGGCACGCCGGCCTGTTCTCTGACGACACGATGGGCGATAAGCCTATGCAGGTGGAGCGCATCGGCAACAGTACCCTCGATGCGCCGCTCTATCTGAAGGCATTTATCCGCGACGGCCATTACCAGGTCAAGGCTGAGTATCGCAGCAATGAGTATTCGGAGGAACTGATAGCACAGTTCCTGGAGAGCTATGAGGCCGTGGTGGAAGGACTGCTGACGCAGGAGTATCTGCGCGATATCAGCATTTCCACGCCGTCACAGATAGGACTACTTGACAGCTTTAACCAGACCGACGTCGACTACGACGATACGCAGACCATCGTCTCGCTTTTCCGCCGTCAGGCTAAGGCTACGCCCGACAACATTGCCGTGGTCTATAAAGACAAGAAGTTTACGTATGCGGAGGTCGATGAGATGAGCGACCGCATCGCCGCCTATATCGCCTCGAAGGGCCTCAAAGCCGAGGATGTCGTTTCTGTGCTCATTCCCCGCTGTGAGTGGATGCCCATCGCCTCGCTCGGCGTGCTGAAGGCCGGCTGCGCCTATCAGCCGCTTGACCCCAGCTATCCGGCTGAGCGTCTGAACTTTATGATGCAGGATGCCAGTGCGAAGCTGCTCATTGCCGATGAAGAGCTGCGCCCCATCGTCAACGAATACCAAGGCGAAGTCCTCCTGACGAGCAACCTGTCCACCTATGCTGCAACACTGTTGCAGCAAAGCGAACCAACGCCAGAGAGCCTCTTCATCCTCCTCTATACCTCCGGCTCTACGGGAGTACCTAAGGGCTGCCAGCTCACGCACGGCAACCTCGTCTGCTTCTGCCATTGGTACCAGCGCTTCTACGGTCTGAAACCGGAGAGCAGTGTGGCCGCCTATGCCAGCTACGGCTTCGATGCCTGTATGATGGATATGTACCCCGCCCTGACTTGCGGTGCATGTGTACACATCGTCCCCGAGGAGCTGCGCCTTGATCTGATGGCTTTGAACGACTACTTTGAGCAGAACAATATCACCCACTCGTTTATGACGACGCAGGTGGGCTATCAGTTTGCCTCAAACATCGAGAACCACTCGCTGAAGTTCCTTTCTACGGGCGGCGAGAAACTGGCGGCCATCACGCCGCCAGAGGGCTATCAGTTCTATAATGTCTATGGACCGACGGAGACGACCGTCCTCATCACCCGCTACCACGGGGCGCAGAAGATGAAGGAAATCCCCATCGGCAAGGCGCTCGACAATGTCCGGCTCTACGTCGTCGACCCGCAGGGCCACCGCCTGCCCGTTGGTGCTGCCGGCGAACTGTGGGTGAGCGGCCCGCAGGTGAGCCGTGGCTACCTGAACCGCCCTGAGAAGACGGCTGAGGTATTTATCAGCAATCCCTTTAACAGCGAAAACGAGAAATACGCCCGCTGCTACCGCACGGGTGACATCGTCCGCTACCTGCCCTCCGGCGACATTCAGTTTGTGGGCCGTCGCGACGGACAGGTGAAAATCCGCGGCTTCCGCATCGAACTGAAAGAAGTCGAGGCCGTCATCCGTGAGTTCCCCGGCATCAAGGACGCCACCGTGCAGGCCTTCGACGAGGAAAGTGGAAACGGAAAGTTCGTGGCTGCCTACGTCGTCAGCGACCAGCAGGTGGACATCGAGGCTCTGAACAGCTTCATCCTCGACCAGAAGCCGCCCTATATGGTGCCCGCCGTGACGATGCAGATTGACACCATCCCCCTGAACCAGAACCAGAAGGTGAACAAGCGTGCCCTCCCCAAGCCTGTTCGCTGTGCTGCGACAGTGTCGCAGCCTACAGAACAAGCACCGCTAAACGTGCTGGAGCAGGAACTGCACGAGATGATTGCCGGCATCGTCAATAACACCGACTTCGGCATCACCACCGTCCTCGGCTATGCCGGGCTGACCTCCATCTCAGCCATCCGTCTCGCCGTCTTGGTGAACAAGCGCTACGGTGTGGCCCTCGACTCGAAGTCGCTGGTCAAGACTGGCACTCTGCAAAGCATCGAGAACGAAATCCTGAAGAGTCTGATGCAGCCCCAGGCGTCCCAGACTGCCCAAGCTGCCCAGACAGCCCAAGCCCCCCAAACCGCCCCCCTCAGCTACGCCCAGACCGGCGTCTACTTCGACTGCTTGAAGAATCCTACGTCGACTATCTACAACATCCCCTATCTGCTCACTTTCCCGGCAGGGATAGAGGCTCAGTGTTTGGCCGATGTCGTGAAGCAGGTCGTGGAGGCTCATCCGGAACTGAGCATCCACTTTACGACCGAGGGCGACACCATCGTGCAGACCTTGGCAGACAGCGTGCCTGTCGAGGTGCCCATCACTGAGATGACCGATGAGGCATTGGCTGCCTATAAGAATGAGTTTGTGCGTCCCTTTAACTTGCAGAAGCCGCCCCTCTACCGCTTTGAGGTCGTCAAGACCAACTGTGGTGTCCATCTCCTGATGGACGTTCACCACTTGGTGTTCGACGGCGGCTCCGCAGACCTCTTCATCCGCCAGCTCAACAGTGCGCTCGACGGTTCTCCCATTGAGAAAGAGGACTACACCTACCTCGACTTCGTCGCTGACCAGCAGAAAGCCGAGGACAGCGACCAGTTCCGCGCCTCCCAGCAGTTCTTCGCCGAGAAGTTACAAACGTGTGAAGGCGCCAGCGAGATTCCCGCCGACCTCCCCAAGACCGATGCTCAGGGTTTCATCGGCGAGGCTCTCTGTCCCGTATGCAGCGATACTGTCGCTGCCCTCACCGCTTTCTGCCGCCAGCACGACATCACCCCCGCCCATCTGTTCCTCGCTGCCACGTCATACGTTGTCAGCCGCTACACCAACAACCGCGATGTCTATCTCTGTACCGTCAGCAGTGGCCGTTCGAACCTGAAGATTGCCGACACCGTGGGTATGTTCGTCAACACTCTCGCCCTCGGCCTCAGTATCGATGACGTGACGGTGGCCGACTTCCTCCGTCTGGCCAGCAATACCTTCGACGAGACGCTACGCCACGAGGACTACCCCTTCGCCCGCATTGCCACCGATTACGGTTTCCGTCCTGCCATCGCCTATGCCTATCAGGTGGGCGTGCTGTCGCAGTACACCGTAGGCGGACAGCCCATCAGCCAGGAACTGCTGGAGTTGAACGTACCAAAGTTCAAGATCAACATTAAGATTGAGTCGCGCGGCGTGGTTGTCCAGTACGACGATTCCCTCTACTCCGACCGTTTGGGCAATGCCCTGGCCGAGAGCATCGTGGCTGTCGTCGGGTGGATGATACAACAGCCTGAGAACAAGGTGCGCCAGCTCTCTATCGTCAGCCAAAAGCAAGAAGAGGAACTCTCACACCTTCGCCAGACGGCCACGGGCGATGCGCCCTTCAAGTTCTTCCACGACTGCATTACCCACTTTGCCACGTCGCAGCCCGACTACGAAGCTCTGGTCGCCTGTGACGCCAAGTACACCTATCGTGAGATGGACGAGGCTACCAACCGCATCGCCAACGGCCTGCGCCAGCGCGGCGTTCAGGAGGGCGACCGCGTTGCCCTGCTGCTGCCACGCACCAGCCGTCTCATCCTCTCGATGTTCGGCGTGCTGAAATCTGGCGCTGCCTATATTCCCTGCGATCCGGACTATCCCGAAGACCGTGTGAAGCTCATCCTTGAGGACAGCGAGGCCAAGATGATTATCACGCCCGAGCTGGCTGAGGAGCTCCTTGCTACTGAAGTGTCTGCTCCCCTCTCCTTAGGAGACAGATTCGGGGGTGAGGCTTTGGCCTATCTCATCTACACCAGTGGCTCCACCGGACGCCCCAAGGGCGTAATGCTTCGCCACGCCGGTATTTGCAATTATCTCTACGGCCACCCTGCCAATGTATTCGCCAACGCCGTGCTGACCGATGCCGACCGTGTGCTCAGCGTGACCACTATCTCGTTCGATGCCGCCCTGCAGGACATTGGCATGGCCCTCTACAACGGCAAAACCCTCATCGTGGCCACCGAGGAGCAGGCTAACAACCCGCTCGACCTTGCTCAGCTTATCAAGGACCAGCACATCAATATGGTAAGCGGTACTCCCTCACGCTGGCAGACGTGGCTCACCAGTGAAGACTTCTGCCAGGCCATCAGTCAGGTCAAGATTTGCCGTGCCGGCGGTGAGAAGTTCAGCGATGCCCTGCTCTCGCAGATGCGCAGTGTCACCAAGGCCCGCATCTTCAACTGCTACGGTCCGACGGAAATCACCGTGGCCTCCAACAATGCCGAACTGACCAATGCCGAGGTCGTCACCGTCGGCAAGCCCCAGCTGAATGTCAAGGAGTTCATCGTCGACAGCGACGGCAACGAGCTGCCTGTAGGCGTGGTTGGCGAACTCTATATCGGTGGTCGCGGTGTGGCCCGTGGCTATAACAACCTCGACGAGATGACCCGTGAGCGCTTCGTTGACTATCATGGTGAGCGCATCTACAAGTCGGGCGACTATGCCAAGTGGCTGCCCGACGGCAATGTCGTCATCCTCGGGCGCACCGACCACCAGATCAAGCTGCGCGGTCTGCGCATTGAGCTGGGCGAGATAGAGAACGTGATGCTCAAGGTGGACGGCATGGAGAAGGTAGTCATCCTCATCCGCAAACTCAGCGGGAAGGAGCACCTCTGTGCCTACTATACTGCCAGCCGTGAGATTGTGCCGACTGCTCTGAAGGAGGAAATCAGCAAGAGTCTCACGCAGTATATGGTGCCGACGGCCTACTTGCAATTAGAGAAGATGCCGATGACGCCCAACGGCAAGACCGACATCAAGGCTCTGCCCGAACCGCAGTTGGCCATCAGTGGCGACTACGAGGCACCGCAGAACGACACTGAGCGTGCTTTCTGCGACATCTTCGCCAGCATCCTGCAGATGGACCGCGTGGGCGCCACCGATAACTTCTTCGAGCTGGGCGGTACGTCGCTCGTCGTCACCCGCGTCATCATCGAGGCCGACAAGGCCGGACTCCACGTGGCGTATGGCGAGGTATTCGCCAACCCGACCCCCAGGAAGCTGGCTGCCCTGATTACTGGAGCCGTTGTTCCCGACGGTTCTCCGTCGGGCAAGGCCGCTGACCCCGTCGCCGACTTCGACTACACCGCCATCAACAACCTCCTGCAGCGCAATGCCCTGGACATCTTCCGCGCAGGCAAGCGCCAGCAGTTAGGCAACGTGTTGATAACCGGCGCTACTGGCTATCTGGGTATCCACATCCTGCGCGAGCTTATCGACTCTGATGCCGACAATATCTACTGCCTCGTCCGCGGCAAGACCCAGGAGAAGGCCGAGAGCCGCCTGCGCACCCTGTTGTTCTACTATTTCTCGAAGTCCTTCAAGGAACTGTTCGGCCAGCGGCTGCATGTTATCCTCGGCGACGTTACGTCGTTCGTCGACGACGACTTCCCCGCTATCGACACCGTATTCAACTGTGCCGCCGTCGTCAAGCACTTCTCAGAGGGGACGGAGATTGAGGACGTGAACATCGGCGGTGCCAAGCGCTGCGTCGACTTCTGCATTAAGACCGGTGCCAAGCTCATCCATATCTCCACCGCCAGTACCCGTGGCTTGTGGGCAGGCGAGGCGAAGGACGACATCTTTACCGAGCAGCGCCTCTTTATGGGCCAGTATCTCGGCAACAAGTACATCTACTCGAAGTTTATGGCCGAGCGGCTCATTCTCGACGCCGTTGCCCTGCACGGCCTCAGTGCGAAGATCATGCGCGTGGGCAACCTTGCTGCCCGCTCCACCGACGGCGAGTTCCAGGCCAACTTCTCGACCAACTCCTTTATGGGCCGCATCAAGGTCTATAATATGTTAGGCTGTTGTCCTTACGCCATGCGCAACAAGCGTGTGGAGTTCTCGCCCATCAACGAGGTGAGTCACGCCATTGTGCTCTTGGCTACAACGCCGACCGACTGCACCGTGTTCCATCCTTACAACATCCACAGCCAGTTCCTGGGCGACGTGCTTACAGGACTGACCACTGTCACGGGCGGCATCCGCTTCGTCGAGCAGGAGGAGTTTGCCGAGGCTATGGAGCAGGCCAAGAACGACCCGCAGAAGGCCCGCCAGATGGCTGCTCTCCTGGCCTATCAGGACATGGCTCACGGACAGAAGACCACTGACGTCAGCCGCGACAACGACTACACCACGCAGGTGCTCTACCGCCTTGGCTTTGCCTGGAGCCCCACCTCCTGGGACTATGTCGAGCGCATGCTCACTGCCATTGGCGGCTTCGGTTTCTTCGAGTAAACGGATATGGAAAATATCAACAAACAGTTCTACAACTACCTCTGGGCCTACATCCTCGTAGCCCTGTCAGGCTGTTTGGGCAATGTGGTTGATGGCATCATTGTCGGTAACCTTATCAATGCCGACGGTGTGAGTGCCATCAACCTCTCGAAGCCCATCAACCAGTTCATCTTCACACTCCACTTGCTTATCAATGCCGGTGCGGGTATGTTGGTGGGCTATGCCTTGGGCAAGGGTAACCTTACCGAGGCGCGGCAGTTCTTCACCCGTGCCCTGACGCTGAGCGCCGGCCTGGGCATGCTGCTGGCTATAGTTGGTGGTCTGGTGTTCCCCGACGAGACTGCACGGCTGCTCTGCCGTAACGAACAGATTCTGCCTCTGGCCGAGGACTATATGCAGATTCTGCTGCTTGGCAATCCGGCGTTTATCCTGATGTGGGGACTCTCGACGATGGTTGGCGTCGACGGCCAGCCGAAGCTGGTGTCCCTGGCCGTCATCGTCGACAACGCCGCCAACCTCTTCCTCGATATTGTGTTCATCCAGTGGTGTGGGTGGGGTATCGCCGGATCGTCGTCGGCCACCATCGTCGGCCATCTCATCGGTATTGCCATCCTTTTGACCCACTGGCGGAAGCCTTCGCGCCTCAGGCTCGACCTCTCTTTTGTCGACCTGACCGCTTCCTGGCGGCGCATCGTCTCACAAGGCGCTCCGCTGGCTATTGCCTCCATCTCGCTCACGCTGCTGCTGCTCTCAGCCAATACCATCGTTACCAACACGCTGGGTCGTGTGGGCATCTTTGCTTTCGCCGTTTGTATGAATCTGCTGCAGGTGTATAACCTCTTCCTCAGCGGCACCTGTCAGACGCTGCAGTCTTTGGGAGCCATTCAAGTGGGCAAAGGCGATACCGAGGGCGTCAGGATGGTCATCAGGAAGGCCTTCCGCTTTATTACCGTAGCGATGGCCGTCACGTGTCTGATTGTCTGGATTGTCCCGCAATCCATCGCAGCCCTCTTCGGGGCCGACAACCCGGAGTACACTGCCGAGACCGTTCACGCACTGCGTATTTTCGCCCTCAGTTTTATTCCGTTCTGCTACATCTACGTGATGATGATCGTCTACAAACTCTACAAGCACCACAGCATGGCGCTGTTCATCTCGTTTGCACTCTCACTGACCGTCATTCCCGTTTTGTGGGTGATGGCCCGCTATGCCCCCGCTTATCTCTGGTACAGTTATCTGATAGCCTATATCATAGAACTTCTGGTCATAGCAGGCCTTCACTTCCTGCGTCCTACCCGATAAGTTGCGGCAGGAAGCTGGAGACGATGAGCACGATGATGCCGCAGATGAGCACGGTGATGGTCTTCTGCGAGCAGCCCTTCCACTCCTTCAGGATGATGCCCCAGACGTTGGAGAATACCACGTTCAGCGCCATCAGGATGCAGAACGACAGGGTGTCCATCGTGCCGCCGGTCTCGAAGAATGAGCGGCCCAGCGACAGTCCGAAGAACTGCGAGTACCACAGGGCACCGGCCAGCAGGCAGAAGAGCAGGTTGTTGCCCCACACCGACTTCTTGGCATAGTCGCCCCACGTCTTGTTCTTCTGATTCTGGTAGAAACAGTAGATGGCGTTGGTCACGAAGCCGCCCAGTGTCACGAGGAATGTGGCGGGCAGCGTGCGGAACATCGGGTCGGTCAGTTCGCCGAAGTTGATGTCCTTGCCAAACTCCAAGCCCACGTTGAAGCAACCGCTCATGAAGCCGGCCAGCAGGGCGATGGCCAGACCCTTGGGGAAGTTGAAGTCCTTGACGGCAGCTTTCTTCTCCTCCTCGCTCAGCGAGGCAGCCTTCATCGAGCCTGCCACACCAATGATGGCGATGCCGACGAGCGTGACTACCACGCCCAGAATGACGGCGAACGTCAGCTTCGAGAGTGCGTCGAGCTCAGGGAAGAAGATGTTGAGCAGCACGGGGCCCATGATGGTACCCAGAGCGGCACAGGTGCCGAGGGCTATCGACTGTCCGAGGGCAACGCCGAGGTAGCGCATTGACAGGCCGAACGTCAGGCCGCCGACGCCCCAGAGTACGCCGAAGAAGATGGTCATCCACAGGTTGAACGACGGTGTCGAGGCAAACAGCCCGAACAGCGACTGTCCGGCAGGAACGGCCAGCAGTGCGCCGAGGAACGGCAGTACGAGCCAGGCGAAGACGCCCTGCACAATCCAGTACGACTCCCACGACCAGTCTTTTATTTTGTTGATAGGTACGTAGCACGAACTTTGGCAGAACGCGCCGATGGCAATGATGATTAGTCCGATGATGATTTCCATTGTTGTTTGGTTTTAATTTGTATTACGCTTTTTCGTTGTAAAATGTTTTGCCTTAGCTGTCCGTCGCCTGAGGCGGCGCCTCATGATTGCGAGGCGGCGCCTCGTGACTCTGAAGCGGCACCTCGTGACTGCGAGGAGGCGCCTCTACTCTACCTTGCGGCAGTAGCTGACGGCGAGGCGGTCGTAGAGCTGCATCATGCGTGGCAGTCGGGCCTTGAAGTCGTCGAAGTCCTTCTGCCCGGGCTGGCACCACTGCACCTCGCTGATGGCATCGAGGCGCGGCAGGAGCATGAAAAAGAGGTGCTCGGGAGCGGCGATGTACTCCGTCCACAGA
>JAEEGH010019966.1_pt1 | contig 13991 bp, 17 predicted proteins | sample 9134181 | NCBI WGS metagenome assembly JAEEGH01 (sample SAMN16246544, study PRJNA631951) | gut metagenome | biome: gut microbiome; feature: rumen; material: DP-attached | host: Bos | place: Iran: Karaj | collected 2018-10
CTCTTCTGCCGTCTCTGATAAGATAAATAGTGCTCCTGAAAGCCGAAGCTTTCTGAATGAGAACTGCAACTGCCTTCATCTGAAGACTGTCTTCACATTCAAAAACAATATTCTCGCAAGTCATGGCATAACCCCCGTCTTTATTCGCCATAAGTATATTTTTGGAAGGGGGTAAAATCAACACAAAATAAGGGGCTTGGGGGAATTTCGGCAAATCTACTCAAATGAGTTATATTTGCCATTTTTCTTTGGTCAATTTATCAATCACGCCCCGGCGACTGCCCTCTTCATGAGCCTCGCGTCGCGCCCCGCGCCGTAGTAATCCCTGCGGCGGTTGTACTCCGTAAATCCGCACCTGGTGTAGACCGCGATGGCAGGCGCATTCGTGTCCTCGACCTCGAGGAAGATCACCTCCGCGTCCCTCCTGCCGAGCTCTGCGATGAGCGCTTCGACCAGTTTCGTTCCGAGGCCTCTGCCTCTCCTGTCTTGCCTCACCACGAGGTTACCGACGGATGCTTCGCCGACCACGACCGACACGCCGATGTAGCCTTCGATGCCGTCTTCGCCCTCTATCACGAGCGCGAACTTATCGTCGTCTGAGATCAGTCTCCTTAAGTCTTCTTCCGGCCAGGGATGCGCGATCGCACCCTGCTCCAGAGCCATTATGGCCTGTATGTCATCTGCGGCCGCGAGCCTTACAGCCTCAGCCATTTTGCTGTTCCTTAAGTGTCTTCACGCGTGACGCCGCGCAGTACGATGCCTCGATGTCGCGTCCGGATACGACGGCATCTTCACCCTTGGCATATGCCGCAGCAGCGATGCCCTTGGGCAGTATCGCAGCCCCGCGCGCATAGTAGACATTGACGTGCGCACCGGCCCTCTCGAACGCAGCCTTCATGGTGTCCGCGCCGTCGCCGACCACCAGTATCTGCGTCCTCGCGCCGTATATTATCTCCGGGATCTGAAGTATCTTCTTCACCAGGTCGTCCGCGTCGTAGGCATCCTCCCTGACCAGTGTCTTTGCCGTATCGTCTTCTGCCGCCTGTGCAAACACGCGGTTGTTCCTCGCGTCAAAGGCAGGCACTATCAGGGTGTCTTCTTTTCGAGCCGCGGTCACATTGTCGACGCTCCTGGCAAGCGCCTCGGTAGACGATACAGGGATGCATCCCTTGCCCGCAGCGAGCGCCATCGCCTTGACCGCAGCCAGGCCGATCCTCACGCCGGTAAAAGATCCGGGGCCCACCGTCACCGCATACGCATCAAGCTCCGCGTGCGTGATCCCCGCCTGCTCCATGACCTCATGCACCAGCGGCATGAAAGTCTCCGAGTGCGTCTTCTTCTCGAGGCTCAGCTTGTACGCTATCTCCCTGCCGTCCTCATACACGCCCGCACAGCAGGTCGAATTCGATGTATCACAGACCAGTATCTTCATAAGATCTCACACCCCGCTTCCTCCGCGGCCGCCTTCGCCTCATCGTCCGCCTCGAAAATCCTCTCTTCCCCGCTTCCCGTTATCCTCATGCGGACCGTGCCCCCGGGGAGCACGCCCGATATGACATCACTCCACTCGATCACGCAGACACCGCTGCCAAAATATTCATCCAGCCCGGCGTTGATGAAGTCATCCTCGTCCGCCAGCCTGTAAGTATCGAAGTGGAACATCCTGATGCGTCCGCCCTCGTACTCGTTCACGATGGTGAATGTCGGCGACGAGACAAACGATGTGACGCCCAGTCCGCGCGCGATGCCCCTTGCCAGGCACGTCTTGCCGGCGCCGAGGTCTCCGTCCAGCGCGATCACGCTGTCATTCGTGAGCCCGCGCGCGAGTATCTCACCGAACTTCTCAGTCTGCTCTTCAGATGTCGATTTGAACTTAAACATAGCCTATACATATTACACCCGAGGCGGGCGCCCGCCAACGCCCCGCCAATTAGATAGAAATTAGATTATTAAAGCCTATTTTTCTAAAAATAATCTAATTTAGACTATTTTTAGATTTTTAGGGCTGTTTTGTCTAATTATTTTCTAACAGTCCGGTCAGATCATGGAGCTCAGTCGCTGGAAATTCGCTGAGATCGTCATTTTCAGCGAAAAACCAGCGACCGGGAGCGGAGATCCCGCCAATCAGGCGCACTGCCAATTAGCCAAAAATTAGACTTTTTAAGCCCAAAAGGCTAAAAAATGGCTAATTTAGCCTATTTTTAGATTTTTTGAGCTGATTTGGCTAATTTTTGGCTAACGAACGAAAAAATAAAGGCCGCCCCGGATGGAGCGGCCTTGGAGTGATCGAACGATCGATTAACGCTTACTGAACTGTGAAGCCTTACGTGCCTTCTTGAGACCCGGCTTCTTTCTTTCCTTCATTCTTGCGTCTCTGGTGAGGAGTCCGTTGGACTTCAGGATTGCCTTGTAGGAAGCTTCATCAGCCTGAACAAGTGCTCTGGAGATTCCGTGACGGATAGCGCCTGCCTGGCCTGAGATGCCGCCGCCGATAGCCTTGACTACGACGTCGAACTTACCCTCAGTCTCAGTGAGTGACAGAGGCTGGCGAACGATGAGCTTAAGTGTATCAAGACCGAAATACTCATCGATGTCCTTACCGTTGATAGTGATCTTACCCTTACCCGGGATAAGTCTTACACATGCTACCGCATTCTTACGGCGGCCTGTGCCATAGTAATAAACTGATGCTTTCTTAGCCATGTGAACCTCCGATTAAAAGTTGTAAGCTTCAGGCTTCTGTGCTGTCTGCTCGAAGTCAGCGCCTGCATAAACGTGAAGCTTCCTGAACATCTGACGACCGAGTGAGTTCTTGGGGAGCATACCCTTAACTGCGAGCTCGAGAGCCTTCTCGGGGTTCTTTGCCATCAATGTGCGGTAATCAACTTCCTTGAGTCCGCCCGGATAGCCGGTGTGGTGACGATACTTCTTCTGATCAAGCTTATTGCCTGTAAGCACCATCTTGGATGCGTTGATAACGATTACATAATCTCCGGTATCAAGGAAAGGAGTAAATGTGGGCTTGTGCTTGCCGCGGAGGAGTCTAGCAACCTCTGTAGCGAGACGGCCGAGAGTCTTACCCTCTGCGTCGATCAAAAGCCATTTCCTCTCGATTGAATCCTTGGTTGCAACATATGTACTCATGTGCGTTCTCCTTAAATTCTATCTTCATTAATAGACCTTCCTGCGAAGGTCAGCCTGCATATAATACTCACCGCGGAAGGGGAAGTCAAGCATTTTTTCGAAGGAATTCGGCGAAAATCGCACAAATTCTCGTTTTTTCTCCGTTTTTCGTCACGCCGGGTGCGTTTTATCTTCTCGGCAGCGCCCGAAAACCCTCACTCCCCAGCGCCGTTTTCGCCGGAAGAAGTCTGCTCGGGAACCTGTTCAGGGGTAGTCTCAGGTTCGGTGGGATCAGGTGTTACGGCAGGCGTGTCAGCAGGCGTGGGCGTAACTTCCTCACCCGTGCCGCTGCCGGAGCCGCTGTCCGTACCGGTACCCGTTCCGGTCGTATCTGTGCCGGTGCCCGTACCTTCCTCATCGTCTTCGTCGTCCTCTTCGGATCCGTCCCCGTCTTCGTACTCGGTGGCGACAAACGCGCCGCTCGTATCGACTTCGCCTTCGGCAGCGGCGACGGCTGCCTCGTCAACGGGAACCGCGGAGTAGTCTTTCGCCTGGCCGACGCATGCACCGACAGCCATGCCGGACGGTGTGGTCGAGCGTGCGGGGTATTTGGAGGGGTCGAATTCGTGGTACTGGTCGAGCTGCGAGTCGATGAGCATGAAGTAGATGCCCTCGTGGCCCATGAACGGGGTCGCGTCGCAGTGCCACCACTTGCCGTTGAGGCGGACCAGGAGCCAGAAGTGGCCGGAGGTCGTGATGGGGTATCTCGTGATGAACATGCTCGAGATGCCTGCGCGGTCTAAGAGGATCTTGCAGCAGCTCGCGTAGATGTAGCAGTTGCCCGTGCCGGTCGTAAAGCCTATGAACGCCGCTTCTTCGGGGGTGGAAGCGCCGAAGTTGGACGAGTCGTAGGTCATGTTGTCGTGCACGTATTCGAAGATCGCTTTCGCGGTCTTGGTCTTCTTCTTGGTCTTGATGCCGACGAGGATGTCGTCCGCCATCTGGTAGACGTATTCGTTGAATTCCTCGCCTTCGGGCGGGAGCACGGTCAGCTTGACCTCCTGGCGGGTCGTGTTGCCGGCCTCGTCGACCGCGATATATGCGAGCGTGTACACGCCGATCTTGTTGAAGTTGCAGTTATACGCGTCGATGTAGAGCTCGGGCTCGGTATCGTAATCGTCCACAGCCGTGATGCCCTCTTCGAGGTTGAACTCCTCGCCGACCTTGTAGCTAAGGTCCTTGGCGCCGAGGATCTCGGGGCCTGTCTGATCGTCTATCACCGTCAGCTGCGAGGTCACGTCGTTGGTGTTGCCGTAGGAGTCGAAGACCTTGATGGTAACGTCGACCGTGCCTGCCGAGAACTTGTCCGGAACGGTCTCGAAGTCCACGGTCACATTGCCGGACAGATCGTACAGGCCGGTAACGAACGCCTCTGCCTCGGGGATGTCCGTGCCGATGTAGATGCTCTGCGGGACTGCGACGGCTTCGGGCGCGGTGGTATCCGAGATCGTCAGCGTGACGTCCTCTTCCCTGCCGCCGTATGAGATGACGAGCGGGTATGTGCCGGGGACCGTGGTGTCTATCCCGGAGATGTCGCTAACGATGGCAGCATCCTCGGGCGCCGCTTCGAAGAACGATTCGACGGTGATCTCAGACCCGGTCTCGAGCCTGACTTCGTTGATCAGGTTACCTCTCGCCGCCCTGTCAGATAGAATAAGACCCGCCGCCACGATAGCGAGGCAGCAGGCACATCCCGTTCCGATCAAGAGAGCAGCGCGCTTTAACATCAGCCGTCCTCCTCATCTATGTACGGGAAATTGCTGTATATCGTTCCTGTGTAAACGTTGAAGTAGCCCTGCACGGAGTCGGTCGAACGCTCGGGGTACAGGTCACCCTCGAAGTCGTGGTTGCCGGCCTTGGTCTTCAGCTCGGCGTCGGTGCACATGAACACGAAGTTGCCCCAGTTGCCGCCCTCTTCGGTGAGGTACGCCTGCGGATCGCAGTGATACCAGCCGCCGTTCAGGTAGACCAGGCACCAGTAGTGGACCTGCCATGCGTTCGGGCCGCGTTCGACGCAGATGTTGTCGATGCCCGCGACGTCCAGCATCGCCTTGCAGATCGCCCACCTGCCGTAGCACGAAGCACGCCTCTGCTCGAAACACTTCACCGCAGCATGCGCCCAAGACGTATAATCCGACGATCCGTGCGAGAATCCGACGTGGTGGTATACCCAGTAGAAGATGTCCATCGCGATCTCGACGTCGGTCTTGTTCTCGAGGTCGGTGATCTCGTCGAGGACCTCCGCCGCCATCTCGTATGCCTGCTCGACGACCTCTTCGTAGGACTCGTCCTCGAGAAGTCCGGCGCTGTAGTTCAGCACGACGGACACGGTGATCGTCTCTTCGGTCACGTTGCCGACGTCGTCCACGGCCTTGTATGTAACGGGATAGTTGCCGACAACGTTGAGGTCAACGGCAGTATTGTCTATCGTGAGCGTCGGGTTCTCGGCGTAATTGTCCACGACCTCGACGCCTTCCTTATAAAGGAGCGTGCCGCCGAGCTCGACGGTCAGATCCTTCAGACCAAGGATCTCCGGACCTTCCTGGTCGTCCTTGACCGTGAAGGGCACGTACTGAACGCGCACGTTGCCGTAAGTGTCCGTAAGCCTGATCGGGATATTGAAATCTCCGCCCTCATCCAGGGCAGGCTCACCGCCGTCGTACTCGATGGTATATCCCACCATGTCGAAAACATCCGTCACGCACTCCTCTGCCGCGGGCACTTCGCCGCAGTAGACCTCCTGCGCGACAGCCTTGCCTACCGGCGGGGTCTTGTCGACCACGTTCAGCACGGAGTGGACCACATGTCCGCCGCAGTCGATGAAGACATCGTAGCTGGCGAGCTTGCCCATATCGATCTGGGATACGTTCGTGATGAACTGAGTGTTGGGCGGGACTTCGGTAAAGAAGCTGTCAAGCGTGATCTGTCTGCCGTACTCGATATCGACGGACTGGATGACATGGGAATCTATCGTGTTGATGAGGTCGGTGTAGACCGAATAACAGATATATGCACCAAAAAGCATGCCGGTAAGTACCGGCATGCATATTAGGCCAAGAATTCGATCAAGCTTAAGCTTTCGCATTTACTCCTGTGGCTCAGAACTGAGCGTTGTAGATGATGTTGTTTACCTTTCCGTCCTGAAGTACGAATACGATGGAAGAAGAACCCTTCTCATATGTGATCGTTGTCTCAGTAGAGTTGGAAGCTTCGCCGTAAGCAGCTGTGATGTCATCAGCGGAAGAACCGATGCAGATGCCCTCAGCGGTGGAGACTGTATCATCGTTGAGCATGATGCTCGAGATGATGTCAGAGTTGCCGGAAGGGTTGGTGCTGATGGAGAAAGAGCCGCCCTTGTATGTGTATGTCTTGCTCATTCCGTCGCCTGCGCATGAAGCTGCCTCGAAGTACTGGGGCTCGCCTGCAACTGCTGCGAGGGAATCAACGAGTGAGTTCATATCTGTGCCGACGATAACGTCAACGCCCTCATATGTGAAAGCGAAGTTTGTGCTTGCTGCGTTAGGGTCAACCGTAACCTCAACGCCTGCGCCCTGCTGAGGGTTGTTGCCCTGAGCCTCTGTGGAGATGACGTTAACGTCGGAAGATACGGGTGCTGCCTCGTTAGAGCATGCAGCGAGTGTGAACATCATGCCTGCTGCGAGAAGTGCAGCTATAATCTTGGAATTTTTCATTATTCATACCTCCTGAAAATTACTCCGGATTTCTCATTTAAGAATATTATCACAGAAAATTGATTACGCAATATTATAATATAGTGACAGAACGCACTCAGTTCTCAATGGCAGCCGCGCCATAATTGACCAATTCGCCATACTGCTCGATCTCGGACAGCTGGTCTTCCTTCATGAAGTCATAGAACTCTATCTTCTCGGCATAGACCGCTGCGACCTCAGGCACCTCGCGGTAGTCCGTAAGGTCGTAATTGCTGACCAGGTAATCTCCGAAGAACGAAGACAGTTTCTCCGCGCCGAAGATGTTAAGGTGGATACCGGCATCGTATGTGTCGGTATTGAGGTCGAGGCCCATCTCATCCTTGTAATCGTTGAAGTTCAGGTAGGTAACGCCGTTCGCGTCAGCGAACTCCTGGATGTTCTCGTCCCACTCGGGGTACCAGCCGTATTCGAGGGGCGCGCGGACCAGGATGAGAGTTATCCCTTTCGACTCGCACAGATCGACGATCTTCTGCAGGTAGTACATCGCATTGTCACCGAACTCCGTATCGAGCAGGGGCTGCTGGATCGGGTAGCCGACGAAGGGCTTCACATCGCAGCGCATGTAGTAGCCGTTGTGGGAAGTGATGTTCTTGGAGAATATGCACTGCCAGTCGGTCGGGGTAAGCTCGCTCCAGCGCTCGTGATATCTCAATATCGGGAAGACATAAGACAGGAATGTCTCGCCTTCCATCATGGAGGCATTGATCGCATCGACCTTGACCGGCGACCACTGCATGCCGTCCAGCGTCATGCGGTTGTAGGACTCGAACCTCGGCTCATTGAACTGCACCGAGTGAACGGACACAACGACGATCTCGGGCGTCTCGATCCTGAGCGCATCTTCCAGGAGATAGTAAGACTGCCAGATGTACTGCTCGCCCGAGCCTCTGATGTAAGCCGAGATGCCGTAGTCCTCGTACATCTTGATCGGCGAGAAATTCTCATACGCATCGCAGTCGCCGAAGATCAGGACATCGTGCGGGACCTTCTCCTTGTAGTACTCCTCGGTAAACGATCCTTCGATGACGCCACGCTGGTACTTGGGCATAAGAAGGCGCTGGGCAAACCACAGCGCTCCGATGCTTATTACGGTAAGCACACCGGCAGTAAGAACAGTCTTGAGGGTCTTGTTCATTACATGGCCTTCTTGAGATCGTGGAAGTCCTTGAGGGCTTTCCAGCCGATCTTGATTATCTTCTTGATGTTGATGGAATTCGTTCCGCCCTGTCTCGGTCTGAACGTTACTTCCTTGAATGTCATCTCCTCACCGTAGTAGGAGAAGTAGGTCGTCATCATGATGTTCGGCAGGTTGTAGTCCTTGTCGAGACGGCCGATGTATTTTGCAACGGTCTGGGCGTTCATGAGACGGAAAGGCGCATTCGCATCCGGCACCTTGACGTGGAAGTAGAGCTTCAGGAGGAAGCAGACCACTTTCTCGACGAAAGCCCTGGACTTGCCGTCCCCTCTCACCTTCCTGTGTCCGAAAATGCCCTTGTACGCGGTCCTCATATCCCAGAAAGCGCCGAACTCCTCGGGCAGCGTCTGTCCGTCGGAGTCTGTCTGGAAGATGTAGTCCGCACCGTTGGCGATAGCATAGTTGTAAAGTGCGATTACTTTCGGGCCGTGGAAAGTGCCCGTATCGGAGATGATGTCTATCTGGGGCATGGTCTCCTTCATGCGGAGCAGTATCTCGTGGGTCTTGTCCTTGCTTCCCGCATCGGCCACGACGAGCCTTGATTCGGGCGACTTGCCCTCGAGCACGGGATACCAGGAGGATACGACCTCTTCGATGTTCTCTTCTTCGTTATAAGCCGGCATTACGACATACAATGTGTCCATTATTCGTCATCCTCCAGATTGAGTCTCTCTTCTATTATGTAGCGGGGTCTGCGCTTGGTCTCGAGGTAGATCTTGCCGATGTACTCTCCGATTATGCCGAGGCTCACCATCTGCACGCCGCCCAGGAAGAACATGATGCACGCGGTCGACGTCCAGCCGGGCAGGGTGTTGCCCAGGGCAAAGCCGACGATACTGTAGATGATGCCTATCACGGAGAGGATCGCGAAAACGAACCCCAGCAGCGTTATGAACCTCAAGGGCTTGACCGAGAACGACGTTATGCCGTCTATGGCAAGAGCGAGCATCTTACCCAGCGGGTAGTGCGTCTTGCCGGCGATGCGCTCGGCTCTGGAATAGTAGACCACGGCATGCTTGAAGCCCATCTGCGGCACGATGCCCCTCAGGAAAACATTCACTTCCGTGTATCCTGCGAACGCCCTTATGACGCGGCTGCTCATGAGCCTGTAGTCTGCGTGGTCGGGGATTATGTCGACGCCCATGCCCTGAAGGACCTTATAGTAGCCCTGCGCCGTGGTGCGCTTGAAAGCAGTATCCGTGGAGCGGTCGTTACGGACGCCGTAGACGATCTCGCAGCCGTTATACGAATATTCGGCGACCATCTTGTCGATGGCATCTATGTCATCCTGGCCGTCGCAGTCCAGCGAGATCGCGGCATCGCAATACTTTGCCGCTTCCATGAGTCCCGCGATGAGAGCGTTCTGGTGACCCCTGTTGTGAGACAGCGAGATGCCCGAATAGTGCTCGTCTTCGGAGCACAGACCCTTGATTATGTCCCAGGTGGAATCGCGGCTGCCGTCGTTCACGAACAGGATGCAGCTCGCATCCGATATCTTGCCGGCAGATGCCAGCGTCTTGATCTTGTTAAGGAAAAGCTTGCTCGTCTCAGGAAGGACTTCTTCCTCGTTGTAGCACGGAATGACCAAATACAGAACCGGAACCATGAAGCTCCTCCTCGCGTAAAATATACTTGATTGATTATAGCATATTACAGATGCGGTTACGCTCGCTAACCTACTACTGCCACGGCTGATATGGTCGTGCGAGCGATTTGCGCACAAGCGCAGCGCGGAGGACCTAAGCGAGCATAGGTGTATCAGCCGTTTTAATCTTCCTTGATTGTGTGCTTGGAATAATTGATCATGTACTGCACGGACTCGGTCGCGCTCTCGGGGTATTTCTCCTCGTCGAACTTGTAGCCGTTCCAGCCGTTCAGCCAGATCGCCTTGAGCTCGTCCGTCGTGTACATGAAGAAATAGCTCGAGTACTCATGTCTCGGCGTCGAATCGCAGTGATACCACTGACCGTCGATGCAGATGTAGTTCCAGTAGTGCGGGCTGTAAGTGTACGGCTCGCGCTTGACTATCATGTTCTCGATGCCGGCAGCGTCGTAGAGTGCCTTGGCCGCATATGCGATCGTGTAGCAGGTGCCCGCGCGGTTGACGAGGCCGTCGTAAGCCGCTCTCGTCTGCGAGGTGACATCCGCTTTCTCCGTGTAGTTGATGTTATAGCGGCACCAGTAGCAGATCTGCAGCGCGATCTCCATGTCGCTCATGCCCGGCTCGGTGATCTGCTCTAAGATCTCCAGAGCAGCCGCCTCTACCACCTCGGGTTCGACATAGGTCGAAGGCTTCTCTTCGAGCGTTACCGTAATCTCGGCAGAAGACGAGTTGCCGGAGAAATCCGTCGCCGTATATGTTACCGTGTACTCGCCCGCCGAGTAGATGTCCACCGCGGTGTTGTCTATCGTGAGGGTCGGGTTCTCGTCGTAGTTGTCCGTGACCGTAACGCCGTCCTTGTAGGTGATCGGATCGTCGCAGTATCCTTCGATGTCCTTGGTGCCCTCGATGACCGGGGCGGTAGTGTCTTTGGTGACCGAGAACGGAACAGGAATGGTCGTCACGTTGCCGCACTGATCCGTCAGCACCGCATCGAAAGTCAGCTCTCCGCCGCCAGATATATCAGGTTCAGATGCCCACTCGACCGTAACGCCGGTAGCATCGGTTATGCCCGTGATGCAGTCAGCCGCCGCCGGGACCTCGTCCACCGAGAACACCGTCTGGGGGATCGCTTCCGCGGTCGGTGCCGTCGTATCCACGATGTGCAGCGTGCACGGGTAGTTCCTGTAATACATCGTTATCGTGAAGTAGATATCCTGGGGTACGGCATAATTCACCGTCGCGAAATCAAGATTGCAGGACACCATATCCGGGAAGGCCGGGTCCTCGGTGAAGAAATTCCCGAGCGCCACCGGGTATGCAACTTCCGTCGTGACCTCGAGCTTGACCTTGCTTGCTTCGTCCGTGAGGAACGCGAAAACCTTATAGACCACCATTATGGATATGGCCGCGAGGAAGAGCAGCATGAGCGGGATCACGCGGGATTTGTTCTGCTTTGTCTTGGGAGAGGCGGCTTTCTTCGCTTTCGATTTGGCAAGTGCTGCCTTACGCACGGGCTGCCTCCTGGAAGGTGAAGGCTTCGCGCCTTGATGCGCCATCTGCTCCCTGGCGTGCTGCGCAGCCTTACGGACCGCAGGATCAGACGATCTTACGGGCGGTCTGTTATTGTTTGGAAAATCCACCTTATTCATCTCACACATTTTACACCAGCGCCCAAATAAGTATAGAATCCTCTATATGGACAACCCGTACAAATGTTGCAACTTATGCCCGAGGCGCTGCAAAGTAGACCGCACAACAGGTGTGGGGTTCTGCAGATGCGGCGATGTGCCCCTGGTAAACCTCTATAAACTCCACTACGGAGAGGAGCCCGTGATATCGGGCACGCGCGGGAGCGGGACCGTTTTCTTCGAAGGTTGCGGCACCGGATGCGTGTTCTGCCAGAACCATGTGATTTCGGCAGGACCTACCGGCAAGGGCACTCCCTGCGATGCCTCGGGCCTGGCTGAGATCTACTTAGAGCTCCAGGAGCAGGGCGCGCATAACGTGAACCTCGTTACGCCGATGCATCACGCTCCGGTGATCGCCGAGTCGCTGCGCCTGGCACGTGATCAGGGCTTGATCTTGCCCGTGGCGGTGAATTCTTCCGGGTACGATTCAGTTGATACGCTTCGCATGCTCGCGGGTCTCGTGGATATCTACATGCCGGACATGAAGTTCTGTTCGGGAGATCTGGCAGGAAAGTTTGCGCGCTGCCGTGATTACTGGGGCGTCGCGACGCTCGCCATCGACGAGATGTTCAGGCAGGTTGGTGACATTAAGCTCGGGGATGACGGGATGCTCAGAAGCGGCGTCATCGTCAGGCATCTGATGCTGCCGGGGTGTCTGTTCGATTCCAGGAAGATACTTGAATATCTTACGTCGCGGTACGGGAACCGCATATATATCAGTCTGATGAGCCAGTATACGCCGATGCCGCACATACTGGGCGATCCGGGAGCGGATGAGAGGCTCAAGAGGACCTTGTCTCCCCGCCACTATGAGCTGATGTGCGATCTGCTCGCAGATCTGGGGCAGGAGAATGCTTTCGTTCAGGAGACGGGATCAGTCGGGGATGAGTTGATACCGGAGTTCTTGCAATAGTCTAACTGACTGCTTCATTAGGATCGACAAACTCGATCTTTAACGTTTTGCCCATTGCGTTGGCCAGCCTTTGCAGAGTCCTTATCGAAGGATTCGCGTTGCCGTTCTCGAGCCTGCTGATATCTGCCTGAGTTATTCCGGAACGCTCTGAAAGTTCTTTCTGCGTCAGACCTTCCTCTTGGCGCGCCTCGATCATCGCTTTCATTATTATGTATTCAGGCTCAAGCGCTTCGTATTCTTTGCGAAACTCTTTGTTCTTAAGCTGCTTATCAAGGTATTCCTGAAAATCGTCTCTCATAATGCTATATCCCTCTTCTCAGATAATCTGCTCTGTATCTCTTTGCCCGTTCAATCTCAGCTCGCGGTGTCTTTTGAGTTTTCTTAATAAATCCATTCGTCAGGACAATTCTGTGTCCGGCAACAAAGAAATACATCACTCTTGAAATATCTGACCCGGCCTTTGCCCGTAACTCAAATATTCCTTCTTCCACTTCTTCCGAATAAGGCATCCTTGTCTGATTCCCGAACTCTCGAAGTATCCGTATGGACATCAGCATTTTTGCCTTCATCTTAGTGGTAAGACTGTCTAAGAAACGTTCGACAGGCTTCTCACCATCTTCAGTTTTGTAAAATACGATCTCATATTCCTGCATAGTCTTAGCTCCGCATGAATATGCGATATATCATATATTGAAATTATATGTTATATAACGCATATTGTAAAGGTTTTCATGTCCATAGCATAGCACGCGGAACCCACCCAAAAACCCGACAAAAACCGACAAAAACCGACAAAACAAAACCGGTCTGTCAGACCGGTTCGTAACCTCATAAAATGCTCGCTTTTGCTCTTAATTGGGTGTCAGGCTAAGATCAAAACAAAGAGAGTCTTCAGCACTTGCTGCCGCTGCACTTCTCGCCGCACTGGGCCTCGCCGCGGAGCGCTTTGCAGCCGGCCGCGCCTTCGCAGACCTTGTAATTGCCGCCTTCGATGCAGAGGACTTTGCCGTTGATCAGGCTGTCGGCGATCTTGGCGCGCGCGGACTCGTAGAGCTCGGTCGCGGTGGTACGGGAGATCGCCATGTGGCGCGCGCACTCTTCGTGGGTCATCTTCTGATAGTCCACGTGGCGCATGACTTCGAATTCTTCTATGGAGAGCACGACCGCGTCGTACTTATCGGAGCCGACGGGCATAAAACGCGTATATTTGGGTTCTTCGCAGACTCTTCTAACCTTGACCGGTCTTGCCATGGCTCATACTCCTTGAATGGGTTTCCGATATATGTCGATTATAGCACAGATGTCAAGCGGTAATATCCCCGTACACCTTGCACTTATAATCCACGAACCCGGTGTCCTGGCATTTGACGAACAGCATAATGCCGAACCTCGTTGGATCGTAGCCCGCCAGAGAGATGTCATCGGCCGTAAAGCACATGCACCCCTCGGAATCCTCACCCTTGGTAAGGACGATCATGCTATTCTCTGCAGGTTTATCGCCTGACCAGATATAGATATAGACATAGGGGTTGTGTGCGGAGAGGAGCTCGATATCAGCGGACCCCACATACACCGAAAGCGCATTAGAACCCGGATCAAATGAATAAGTAAACTCCACGGTCTCGTCCGTCAGGAAGTATGGCGAGCCGATATCGTAGACGTCATACGCCCTGCA
>JAEEGH010019969.1_pt1 | contig 13989 bp, 10 predicted proteins | sample 9134181 | NCBI WGS metagenome assembly JAEEGH01 (sample SAMN16246544, study PRJNA631951) | gut metagenome | biome: gut microbiome; feature: rumen; material: DP-attached | host: Bos | place: Iran: Karaj | collected 2018-10
ATGGAAGCACGGAAGTTGCAGGAGATCTATCTGGAGATAGCAGCACGTGCGTATTGCGGAACCAAAGTGCAGCCCTGATGAATGGGCCTGCCCGGAACAGCTGCCAGGCTATTGAGAGAAGAAGGACTGAACAATATGCAGAAAACACCGAAACGGATCGCGATGATCGGGCATAAATTTATTCCTTCCCGTGACGGAGGCGTGGAGGTCGTCGTCAGCAACCTCGCGCCGCATCTTGTGAAGATCGGATACGACGTGACCTGCTATAACCGAACGAATCAGGAATTCAAAAAGATGCGCAAAAGCGCTCCGTTGCCGCGGACGTATGAGGGGGTGCATCTGGTCTGGACACCGACCATTGACCGTCGTGGGCTGGCGGCGATGTCTTCATCAATCATCGCGACGGTGATGGCTTCTTTCCGCCGCTTTGATATCATTCACTTCCATACGGAAGGGCCGTGCGTCCTCTGCTGGCTGCCCAGGCTGCTGGGCAAGAAGGTGGTGGTCACCGTCCACGGGCTCGATCATCAGCGGCAGAAATGGGGAAAGTTCGCTTCCGCCTATATCATGCTGGGCGAGAAGATGGCGGCCCGCCATGCCCACAGCATCATCGTGCTGTCCAAGGGCGTGCAGGAGTATTTCCGCGAACGGTATGGACGGGAAACCGTGATGATCCCCAACGGAATCGATCCGGCACAAAAACGTCCCGCCGCGGAAATCACAAAGCGGTTCGGGCTGCATGCAAGGGATTATATCCTGTTTCTCGGCAGACTGGTGCCGGAAAAGTGCATTCATTATCTCATCGAAGCGTACCGGAAGCTGCCGACGGACAAAAAACTTGTGATCGTTGGCGGCACGTCGGACACGGACGACTATGTGAAGCGTCTGCACGACATGGCGGGGGATAACCCTTCCGTCATCTTCACCGGCTTTCAGCAGGGAACGGTTCTCGAGGAGCTGTACAGCAACGCGTATCTGTACGTGCTGCCGAGCGATCTGGAGGGCATGCCGCTGACGCTTCTGGAAGCGATGAACTACGGATGCTGCTGCGTGACCTCCGATATTGGCGAATGCGCGGATGTACTGGGCGGCAGCGGCTTCACCTTCCCCCGCGGGAACGTTGAAGCCCTACGGGAAACGCTGCAGGATCTCTGTGATCACCCAGAAAAGGCGGAGACGAAGCGTTGTGAGGCGCGAAAGGTGGTCGCATCCAAATACACATGGAAGGAAATCACGGCACAGACCGACGCGCTGTATCGAACGCTTCTGGACGGCTGAGTCTGATGGTGCGGGACGGCGGATCCCGCGGAGGAGCCTCTGAAGACTAACCAAGAAAGGATTACGGCAACAATCATGAAGCTTGAACGCACCAGGAACGCAGCAAGAAACGTTGTGTTTGACGGGGCACTGGAGATAGTCAACATTCTGGTACCTTTTGTCATCCGCTCTGTCATGCTGCATTATCTGGGGACCGAATACCTAGGACTGAACGGTCTGTTCAAGTCGCTCCTTACGATCCTGAACCTGGCGGAGCTCGGTGTGGGCAGTGCCATGGTATTCAGCATGTACAAGCCAATCGCCGAGGGCGACACCCGGACCATCTGCTCCCTGCTGCGTCTGTACCGTACCCTCTACCGGATTATCGGTCTGGCGGTCGCTGCGGTGGGGCTGCTTCTGATGCCTTTCCTGCGGAATATCATCGAGGGCGACATCCCCGCTGATTTGAACCTGTACATCCTGTTCCTGATGAATCTCGGGAACACGGTATTGACGTACTGGCTGTTCGCATATAAGAGCAGTCTGCTTCAGGCTCACCAGCGCCGTGACGTAATCAGCAAGGTCAGCCTCTCAGTACGCATGGCGGAATATGCGTTGAAAATACTGATCCTCATCTTTACAAAGAATTACTACCTCTTCCTGGCTGTTCAGCTGGTATGCCAGCTCGCCATCAATGTGATGACAGCGGTATGTGCGTCGAAGATGTACCCGCAATATGTGCCCAGAGGAAAACTGCCGAAGGAAAAAACACTGGATATCTTCCGCAGGGTACGCGACCTGTTCACCTCCAAACTCTCCGCCACGGTATTTGACGCCGCGGATACGTTGGTCATCTCCGCTTTCATGGGGCTGACCGTCCTGGCACTTTATCAGAATTACTATTTCATCATCACGGCACTGCGCATGATGCTTGTCGTGCTTCTCAACGCATGTATGGCCGGCGTCGGCAATAAACTGGTCACGGCGAGCGGGGAAGCGAATTACCGGGACCTGGAAAAAATCAGTCTCCTGTACAGCTGGGTGCTGGGCGTTAGTTCTTCCATGCTGCTGTGTATGTATCAGCCGTTTATACACATCTGGATGGGCGAGGAAAATGTGCTTGCCGCGGGTGTGATGCTTTGCTTTGCCGGCTACTACTACGCCATGGGCGCTAATAAACTGATCAACATGTTCAAGGACGCGGCAGGTATCTGGCGGATGGACCGCTGGCGACCCTTGACGGCAGCTCTGGCGAATCTGTGTCTGAACCTCGCGACCGTTCGGTGGCTGGGGCTGTACGGGGTACTGTTCTCCTCTGTCTTCTCCATCGTCTTCATTCAGATCCCTTGGCTGTTTCACAACCTGTTCCGGGAGGTGTTCCCGCATCGGTTCCTAAAACGGTATATCAAGCTCTTCTGCGGGCTGACGGCGGTAGCCCTGATTTCCTGCGCAGCGTCCTGGTTTGTCTGCGGACTGTTTTCGCTGGGCGTGTGGCCCTCCCTTGTTCTAAACGCCGCGGTTAGTTTTCTGATCCCGAATCTTTTCTATTATCTTGTCTATCGGAAAAATCCCGTATTCACAGAGAGCCTTTCGCAATTGAAACAGGTTCTCCTGTCCAGTCGCATGAGGTCGCAAGCCCCGGATCGGGATGTAGATTCGCTTCCATCCTGCAATAATGAGAGGGGGACAGAAGAATGATCAGCGTGATCGTACCCGTATACAATGTGGAAAAATACCTGAGGAAATGTGTGGACAGCATCCTTTCGCAGACCTTCACGGATTTTGAGCTGCTTTTGGTCGATGACGGATCGCCGGACGGGTGTCCCAAGATCTGTGACGAATACGCCGCCCGCGACCACCGCGTCCGCGTGATCCATAAAGCCAACGGCGGGCTGATATCGGCCCGCAACGCAGGAATTCGCGCCGCCCGAGGGGATTATGTCTGCATCCTTGACGGGGACGACTGGGCCCTCCGGAATATGCTGCAGTTCATCCACGACACCGCTGCTCTGTCGCCCGAGCCTCCTGATATGGTGCTTTTCGCGGCGCACAACGTCTACACCGATCATCTGGAAGAGACCGTCAACCTCGTTCCGGAAGGATACTACGACCGTGAACGGCTGGAAAAGGAAGTCTTCCCGTACCTGCTCACGGATACCCGGAACGGGCTTCAGGTGGGCGTGATCCAGGCCCATACCTGGGACAAGGCGTTTAGGCGGGAACTGCTACTCGAGCACTATACCCGCGAAGAGAGGATCCGCGTTTTCACCGATGTGCCGATGACCTATGAGTGCCTCCTGCACAGCCAGAGCGCGTACATATGCAATGAGCATCTATATATGTACAACAAGACGAACGAAGACTCCATCCGCGCCAAAAGCCGGGAGAATCTTCTCACAAAGAGTTTCTGTTACCTAGTCCGGTACCTGCGGGAGCATCTGGGCGGTCTCAGCGCGTCGATCGACCGCCAGCTCAATCAGTATGCGGCAATGCTGATCATCCGTACGGGAAAGTGGCGCGCCGAAACAGCCCCCTCCCTGATGGAAGCCGCGCGTCACCTGAAGGAGGGACTCCGGGAATCGGACATGCTGTCATTCGTATCCGTGAAAAACCTGCCCATGAAGGCGGCAGCCGTGACAGCCCTGCTGAAGCTTCGCCTGTATCTGCCGGCTATGCTTCTCTGCGCCGCCAGGGTCAGGCAGGATAAGCGCGAGAAACAGTCCGGTTAACCTGCCGCGGCAGACCGCATACCGTTCCGGCGGCAACCGGATCCGTCGTCAAAAAAGCAGGTCTTTTCAAAAACATCCAAGCAAAAGGAAGTGGGGAAAACATGTATAAACGAAAAGTACGCGGCTGGTCCCAGCATATCGACTTTATGCTTCTGGACAATCTCTGCGCCTTCGTCGGCCTTTTGATCGCGTTCTGGATCGTGGAACGGGAAGGAATTCTGGTCTCCCGTTTCTTCTGGAGGACCGTCCTGGAAGCTGTTCTAGTGAACACGGTCGTCATGATCGTCTTGGACACCTATCACAGTGTACTACACCATACACCCTGGGATGAGATGATCCGGCTGCTCGCCCAAACGGGAGATGTGATCCTCATCCTTCTGGTGTTCCGGCTGCTGAGCCAGAAACCCGATGCCGACCTCTTAAAGATCACGCTCTTCGCCGTTCCACTGTACCTTCTCTTCTGCTTCATCATGCGTCAGGCACACAAAAGCTTCCTGAAAAAGAAACACCACATACTCAACCGGCATTCCATGCTCATCGCGCTGGAAGCGTCGCAGATTCCCACCGTGCTGCCTCGCATCCTCCGCTCGAACTACGGAGCCTACCGTTTTACCGGCCTTGCGATCATAGGAACGAATCCTTCCGAAGAAGAGGCTCGTAACGCCCTCCGTCCGCTGTGGGACCAGTATCCGGAGGTGGAAACGATCCCCATCGTGGCCACGACCGATACATTGGAACAGTACCTTACCAATAACTGGGTGGACGAAGTGTATCTGGATGTCTCTCCGAAAGCCAACCTGCCCGTAGATTTGATCAACAGCCTCATGCGCATGGGGATTACCATCCATACCGCTCTGACGAATCTGGACGACATTGAGTCAAGGCATAAGAACGTGGAATGGATCTGCGGTCACTTGACGATCACGACCTCACTGGGCTACATCACCGGCCGCGACGTTTTCCTGAAGCGCATCATGGATATCGTCGGCGGACTAATCGGCTCCCTGATTACCGTGATCCTCACGCCCTTTGTGGGGCTGGCTATTTGGCTTTCCGACCCAGGTCCCGTTTTTTTCTCCCAGACACGGATCGGTGAAAACGGGAAAAAATTCCAGATCTACAAGTTCCGCAGCATGTACATGGATGCAGAAGCGCGCAAGCTGCAGTTGGCGCAGAAAACCGGTCAGGAAGATCAGCTGATGTTCAAGATGGAGCATGACCCGCGCATCATCGGACAGAGGCAGCTGCCGAACGGAAGATGGCGGAAGGGCGTCGGCGGATGGATCCGCGACCTGTCTCTGGACGAGTTCCCCCAGTTTTTCAATGTGCTGAAGGGGGATATGTCGCTTGTCGGCACGCGCCCGCCGACAGTGGACGAATGGCAGCGATACGAGCCGTTCCATCGGTCCAGGATGTCAACCCGACCGGGCATCACCGGTCTCTGGCAGGTCAGCGGCCGCAGCAAGATCCGTGATTTTGACACCGTGGTCCGTCTGGACCGCGAATACATCGAGAACTGGTCCCTCAAGCAGGACATCCATATCCTATTCAAGACCGTATGGGTCGTGTTCGCTCGGAAAGGTGCCATGTAACTCCCGCTTTCGTTGCGATATAAGAGCAGCGCCACACTGGTTTTCGGTTTTCGGTGTGCCGTGTTGTTTTCCAATCGTTTTCAGTTTAGATAGCGATGCCTATCGTTCGGATCACAGCTCGATCGTAATCACGTTGAGCCCGAAGGTGCTGTTATAGTACATCTTCTTTGCATACTGCTGCACGATGCGCAGGCCGATGTTGTGCGTGATATCCTTCGGGTCCATCATCTCCATCGCTTCCTGCGGGTTGAACGCCCTGCAGTCATCCTTGATGCGCAGCAAAAGTCTGTTGTCTTTCTGCACAACACGTATTTCTGCCGTGTGCGGTTTTCCGTCGTTGAACCCATGTTCCGTGATATTTGCCGCCAATTCCTCCATGCAGAGCCCTGCGTAATACGCATGCTTTCGATCGATCCCCCGCGCGTTGCAGAACGCCATGATCCGTTCGGACGCGTTAGTCACCTCCTGTGCATTGAGGATCGGTATTGAAAGTCTCCGCTCGTCCGGCACTCCGAATCCGTCCGGAATTGCGATTAGATCCTCCGTCGATCGCGGAAACCGCTTCCGGAGGAGTATCGCATAAACGACGACAGCGATTGTGGTGAACACGCCGTTCAGTACATGCGCAATCCACACGCCGATTGTTCCGAACAGCGGAGCAAGTGCCAGCGAGGCAAGGCACGTACCCAAAAGCCCATCCATGACAGACAGGAACTCTTTTTTCATACTCGCAAAAAAGCTTTCCAAACAGCTGTTGTCATGCGGACATCCCGGCTTGCTCATGCTTCCCGTAATATGGTATTCGTTTAAAATACTCTGATACCTCCGGCTGCTGTACTGGCTCCCTCTGTCACTGTGAAACACCAGCTCCGACGGCTTCCCGTTCCGGCTGATTGCGTTCCTCAGGGCGCGACAGGTCAGCTCAGCATCCATCGTTCTGCTCACTGCATATCCGACCACCTCTCGATTGTATAAATCCATCACGGCTGCCAGATATACCACGGATACATAGCAAAAAGCGTCTGTTTCGAGCCCGCTGCCTCTGGAAAGAACCTTGACCGAGTTTTTTCTTGTTTTCTGCGAAGTTATCCTGTATTATAGACGTAGGTACCGTCAAAGGAGGCGTCGGCTATGGCAAGGAGCTTTGCTATCATCAATCAAGAAGGAAAGACAGTCTTTCAAACTGAGGCGTTTGAAAGCGCCAAAGTAACAGAACGGCTGGCACTGCCGGACGGGACGATGCTCATGCTGTGCGATAACGCAACGATGCAGTCTCTTCGCGAAGAACTTGCCGAAGCGAAAAATGCGAATGAGGCAAAAGAGGAATTCCTTTCCAATATGTCGCACGATATCCGTACGCCGATGAATGCTATCATCGGTATGACAGCGCTTGCTAAGAAACATATCGACGAAAAAACACGAGTGATGGACGCCCTGAATAAGATAGACATCGCCAGTTCCCACCTGCTCGGGTTAATCAATGATATCCTCGATATGTCCCGGATCAATTCGGGAAAAATGAAAATCGCCGAGGAACAGTTCTCGCTGAGCGATCTGCTCCACGACACGCTGACGATCATCCGCCCACAGATTGTCAAGAAGAATCATACGTTCACCTTCAGCGTAGGCGATGTACCCGAAGAGGTCCTGTGTGGCGACCCTATGCGCATCAAGCAGATCTATGTGAATATCATCAGCAACGCGATCAAGTATACGAACGACGGCGGGAAGATTGAAGTGACCGTCACCGAGGAACCAGAAAAAGACGGTTGTACTCTGTGTCTGAGCTGCGCCGATAACGGCATCGGCATGAGTCCTGACTTTCTCGACCGCATCTTTAATCCTTTTGAGCGCGTATCTTCTTCGACCATTTCCAGGGTTGAAGGGACCGGGCTTGGCATGAGTATTGTCAAAAAGCTGATCGACGCCATGGGAGGCACAATCCGGATAGAAAGCGAGCTCGGGGCAGGGACCACCGTGACTGTTCGCATTCCCTTGCGCATTGTCAACCTTCCCCTGCAAACCGAAGCCTTGGCAGGGAAACGCGTCCTGATTATCGAAGCAGATGAGGAGCAACAAGACATCTTCCGCCGGTATCTCAGCGGAAGCGGTGTCGACCACCTGATTATCAAATCATCCTCAGAAGCCATACAGGCTCTGACAGACGCCGATTACCGCCAAAAAGCGTTTCATGCCGTCATTCTCGGAAAAAAGGATGAGGGATTTGGTTTCGTTTTTGATACCGCCTCATATCTATCGCAATCGTTCCCTCATCTCGCCCTTATTCTTATTGGTGATTACGATTGGGAAGAGATCGAATACCGGGCAAATCGCTGCGGTATCCGCCATTTCCTTCCCCTACCCGTGTTCAGGAAGACGCTGCTGAACGAGCTGAACGCTACGCTCTCCTCCGCGAAGGAAGAAGAACAAGCCTTTGGATCTCCCGACCTGTCGGGCCGGCACATCTTGCTGGTCGAAGACAATATCATCAACCGAGAGATCGCGCTGGAACTCCTATCCATGACAAATGCATCCGTTGATACCGCTGAAAACGGCCAGCAGGCAGTAGAGGCCTATGAATCTGCCGGGGAAGGATACTATGACCTAATCCTTATGGACATCCAAATGCCTGTGATGGACGGCTATGCAGCTACGCACGCCATCCGTTCCAGCAAACGCTCAGACTCGGCCAGCATCCGGATAATCGCCATGACCGCGAACACCTTTGCGGAGGATGTTGCCAGGGCGAGGGACGCGGGCATGGACGGGCACCTAGCCAAACCAATCGACATCCCGCTTCTTATGCAGATGCTGCGACAGTTCGTGTGAGAAAGGGAAAGCCATGCAGACCTATCAGCAGCGATATATCGACAATGTGCGCGAGATTATGCATCTTGGAGATTTTTACAGCGTCCCCAGGACGGATTTTAATTTCTGGTATACGTCCGAGAAAGCGAACCGCCAGCGTATGACCGAGCTGAAGCGGGAGAACATAGACCTCCTGAACCGGCATCTTTTCCCTGTCCTAGACCAATTGTTTGAAGCGGACGATGCTTGCATCGATGAGCTTATCGCCTTCGCGGATGCCCTGATGGACTGGAAAACGAATTTGGACTGCGGGGTATACGTGTCCATTCATGAAGCGTTGCTCAGCCTGTACCGCATACGTCGTGACCGAAAACGCATCATCCGTGAACTATATAAGCTGGGGATGGGACTATATTATTTGGACCGGTCGGTGGACGGCATCAATGAAGAACAAGCGGGGCCGTTCCGCTTCCGTAATGAGATGGTCTTCACGGAAGCAGGCTCCTACATGAAGTTTTTTGAGGAGATCCAGGATACTGAAACGCGTGGCTATGTCATCCGTTCCCTCGCAAATATCGCCATCTGTTCCAGCGACCGCAGGCGCCGCATCGCGGTCACATCCCGCGTGCTGCAAATCCTTAAGGACGATTATTACCGTGAACTGGAACCCTCTCTCCCGTGGGAAACGTTCCTGCGCCGTACGAACCAGCAGATGAGCGCGAACCGCATAACGCTCTCCAAAGGGAACCTTTCTAGGCAGGAACTCGAAGAGATCCTTGAAGCCTGTTACGAGGTGTTCAAGCCGGAAGAAGCTGCGGACAACCCCGATATACGCTGGCTTTGGCCTTATTACGAGATGGAATACAACTGCGGTTTCGTCGATCTGGAAACAACACTGACCCGAATGGAACGGTTGATAGACCAGACCCCTTACAATGACTTTTCCGTTTCCGGACTATATGCCAACGTACAGCTGGCCATCTATTACGGGCGTCTTTTGCGGGATAATCCCTCTGCTGAGGATTCGGTGTATCACCGGGAAGTTCTGAAAAACGCTTATAACAAGATGATGCGGACTCTGTTGTCCTGCCCTCTTGGTGAAAACGCGGACTACCTGGCTTACATCATTCGTCTCGTTATGACGAGCTACCATGAAATCAGCGAGACGATGCCTTTTAGGGACGTGCTCGAGAGACTTATGCGGCGCTTTGCCGGGGCTCAGTCGATCCGTGCAGAACAAGCCGCAGCCATTACACGGCTCTTCGCTGAAACGATCCTCGCATCGGAACCCACGTTTTTCGATGATTGTCCCTTTCTGCGGGGGTACACTGATGAAGCAGAGAGGCGGAAGGCCATACTGGCCTTTGCCGAAGACTGTGGTCGCTATCACGACCTGGGCGTCATCCAGCTCAACATGGCGCGAACGCTTGGGACGCGCAACCTGTTTGAAACGGAGGAGCGGCTATTCCGGCTCCATACGACGGCAGGATATGATGACCTCGCTCGTTGCGCGTCGACGGCGCGGTTCGCCGATGTGGCACTGGGGCATCACAGCTGGTATAACGGTCTTGGCGGATACCCAGAAACGTATGTTCGCAACGGTTCCCCTTATCGCCAAATGACGGACCTTGTCGCCGTCGTCGCCTACATAGTGGATCAGGAAGACAGGGAGTTAAGCGAAACCATCCGGGAAATCACGGTGCAGGAGCACAAGCGCTTTTCTCCCCTCGTCACAGCGTATTTGGACGATGAGAAACTAGTTTCCCGTATTGAATCTATCCTCAGGGAAGACGAGCCGTATTACCGTATCTTCTTTGATGCTCTCCCTCCAAAAGAAAGCTAGAACTCCGGCATACGCTGTCCGTCTGAAGCCCAATACAGGTGCGGCATATCAAGCGCGATTACCCCATGATTTCCCTTGCGGAAAACTATTTTATGGGTATATAGTCAAAATACATCCATTCTCCGCTCTTGAGAACTATGAAAAGAATCCCAAGATTAGTCTCTATTTTTCAATCCTTTATCTGATTTGCTTTATATTTACAAGATTTGGAATATTGATTTGAGAATCATATTAATAGCCTTTTTTCGCTTACGCTATTTTTCTTCCCGTTTTTGCACATGGTTCAAATCGAAAAACACCGCAACCAAGTTAAGAGATCGATATCCCCAAATCCCGCTATCATGCCGAAAACGCCCGTACTATCTGGTTTTTTGATTGTTTCACATTGTACGTTGTTCTCCGTTTCTGCGTGAACATACCATCCTTTGATTTGTTCGCCGCAAAGATTCTGGGATGAAACGCATTGTATCTTCAGGTCTGTTATTGTCCTCAAACAATCGATAAATAGGCGCCTTTTTGGTCAAACGGGCCCTCTCTCCCGAACAAAAACGGGAAGAACTCGTCTGCGTATTTGATAAAAATCTCCCCCAGCACTAAATGGACATATTGATACGCTATGTACATATTGAACAACCGGCGTTGCTCCTCCATCATTCAATTTGATGCAGAAATACTCAACATGATTGCTTTCGAAATTGATACTTGCCTTTTCCCTTCCCGGATACGGGCATGACTACACCGGCTGATTGCAGTTTTTTCAGCAAAGACGATGCTGCAGCGGGAGAAAGCTGCGTAATTGCACAGACATCGCTCCTTCCGAATACTGTTTGGAAGCCATATGCATTGAACAGTTCCTTTGCCTGCCCGATCGCATTCTCTTTTCCGTTTGCCGATTTCAAAGGTTCACATATGGAAAAAACGATTCAAAGTCTTTCTTACTTGCATCAATGTCTTGATTGCTCGGTTGAATGTCTTGTTTGCTCTCATCAATGTCCGGTTTGAACTGTCCGCTGATAAAAAAGGCCTGTTTTCAGATTCGGCAGCGGTTTACTCTCCGTGATGACGGCGGCAGCCCTCGTCGCCCTCCTGATGGCCGCAGTTGAGACTATTTCCGTGATGATGCCCGCACTCGTGTTCTTCGCCGTGATGACGGCGGCCGTCCTCATCGCCATGATGGTTACCGCATTCATGTCCTTCACCATGATTCGCGCACGCATGCCCCTCGCCATGATGATGCCCGTGGTGGTCACAGTGGGCATCGGGGTCATATTCAAGCGTTCCTTCAACAAAAGCTTTTGCAGCAGCATCAGCAGCGCCATGAACTCCTGCATAAAGCTTGATCCCGGCATCGGCTAGTGCTATTTGCGCACCCATGCCAATGCCTCCGCAAATCAGAGCATCCGCCCGAACCGCCTGCAGAAATCCTGCAAGAGCTCCGTGGCCGCTGCCGTTGGTCGGTACGATCTGTTCGTTAACAATTCTGCCCTCCGCAATGTCGTACAGCTTAAACTGCTCGGTATGACCGAAATGTTGGAAAATCTCTCCGTTTTCATAGGTGACTGCGATTCTCATACTGTTGTTTCCTTTCTCCATAACGGCTTGCTTCAGTTCAACCGGTTCAAAGGAGCATCTGCCGCCCGTGATCAGCAGCCGCTTCCCGCGGACGAGAGCGTCCGCCACCTTCCGCCGGGCGCTGTCGTAGATGGCCGTGACGGTGGTCCTGGCGATGTTCATCCGGGCGGCGCAGGCTTCCTGCGTGAGGCCTTCATCATCCAGAAGTCTTAATGTCTCATACTCGTCTACGGTCATCTGAACACTTTCTGCGGCGGTGATGTCGTCAGGCGAGAAGCTGCGGTAAACAGGAAGCTGTTCGATCCTGCGGCATTTGAACGGTCTTGCCATAAGCATTCCTTTCTGACATATGTCAATTATAATACTACACCGAATAGCAACATATGTCAATAACCTTTGCGGTTAACACAAGAAAGATTTTTTCATTCGCTTCTCAAAGCGGAACATGCCATCGAAATCTTCACCATCGTAATTGTTCTCTTCGCCGGTTTCCGGATCGTGCGGATCCGGATGATGGCTGTTGAAAAACTCCACGATGTGGAAACCGCATTTATTGACATAGAAATGAATATTCCTGGTCTCAAAGTATGGCGTGCATGTCTCCCAGACGAGCGTTTCAGGATACAAGCGTTCAACTTCCTGCCACGCGGCATAACCGATCCCCTTGCTGTGGGCGTCAGGCGTCACAAACAGCAGATCCAGATGGTTGTGCTGCGTTTCTTTATCGATGGTCAGCACCAGCCCGCCGACGATCCGTCCGTCCTCCCGGATGCGGTAAGCCACGCCGCCGTCGATGCTGTCTTCGATGGTCTTCCGGGAAATGATCTCCCCATCCTCCTCCATGTGATCGTCGCGGTTTCCGAACTCCTCCATCGCGCCATATTTGAATGCCCGCTGGTTATCCAGAATGAACTGTTCGCGATCGTCCTCGGTCAATTGCGTCAGGGTAATGTTTGCCATATGCATCTCCTCTCAAAATAAACAGCTCGGCAACAAGCGGCAAAAGCCAATTGTTCCGAGCTCACTCGACATCTTATCCGACAGGCGGCCTGCAAAGCCTTCGCTTTACGATCCCCTACGCTACGGCGTACTGTCCTCCGATGACCGATATTTGATTTATCTTCGTATTATACCATCCTAGTCTCTGTTTTTCAATCCTTTATCAGATTTGCTTAAATTGCAAGATTTGGGATATTGGTTTAAGAATCTGATATAAATGGCCTTATTTCACTTGCTCCATTCTGCTTCCCGTTTTTGCACATGGTTCAAATCGAAAAACACCGCAACCAAGTTAAGAAATTGATATCCCCAAATCCCGCCATCATGCCGAAAATGCCCGTATTACCCGGCTTTTTTGATTGTTTCACATTTTACGTTGTTCTCTGTCTCTGCGTGAACACGCTATCCTTTGATTTGTTTGACACGCAGATTTCCGGGTGAAGCACATTGTGTTGTTCGGACCTGTTATCCCCTCAAACAATCGATAAATAGGCGCCTTTTGGGTCGAATGAGCCCACTCTCCCGAACAAAAACGGAAAGAACTCGTCTGCGTATTTGATAAAAATCTCCCCCGCAACCAAATAAACAAGATCCGCTTTTATGCGGATCTTGTTTTTATAAAACTTCCCATATTATCGGCGTTTTTGCGGTTCTATCCCTTTCAAATGTCGTCTCTGTGTAATCAACAGTTTCAGCCCTGCAACAAAGGATTGGATTTGCATATGAAAGCATTCTTTCCGGCAAAGCAGCTTCACCATTGATCGTATCATTCATCCTGTAAAAAACGCTGTAATCAGCTGAACAGGATCTGATTGACAACGCTTTCGAGATATTCCTGTCTGCCGCTGCCGGGGAGTTCCGGCGCGCCGAGGGCTTCCGCATAAGCGGCCAGTTCTTGGAGTGAGGTCTCGCCGGAGCGGATCTTCGCGCCGATGCCCGTGTGGTAAGAGGCGTAGCGATCGGCGACGAAGGCGTCAATGCGCCCGTCTTCGATCAGAGCGGCGGCCTTGAGAAGACCCAGTGCAAAGGTGTCCATGCCGAGGATATAGGCGTGGAACATGTCCTCCGCCGTGTTGGAGGGACGGCGGGTCTTGGAATCAAAGTTGAAGCCGCCGGTAAGCCCACCGTTTTTCAGGACTTCGTACATGCACATCGTCGCGTCATAGACGTTGAACGGGAACTCGTCCGT